>TARA_R110000823_G_scaffold288701_1_pt1 | contig 110999 bp, 89 predicted proteins | sample TARA_R110000823 | Tara Oceans TARA_R110000823 (sample SAMEA4397722) | marine metagenome | biome: Polar Biome; feature: [DCM] deep chlorophyll maximum layer (ENVO:01000326); material: water (ENVO:00002006), including particulate matter (ENVO:01000060) such as... | depth 20 m | reverse complement strand
TGGCATTCCATCTTGGATGGAACTGATGATGAAAAAAGTTATCGACCACAACAATCTAGAAACTATACACGATATTTGGCCTAACTTACAAGTATATACTAGTGGAGGTGTAGCATTTCAACCATATGAGAAAAGCTTTAATAAACTCTTATCGCATCCCATTACAATTATAGATACGTATTTAGCTTCGGAAGGGTTTATTGCATATCAACAAAGACCAGAAACTACTTCTATGAAGTTGGTTACTGACAACGGAATTTATTTTGAGTTTGTTCCTTTTAAACCAGAATACATACATAAAGATGGTTCCATTGCTCAAGAAGCTCCAATTTTAAATCTTTCAGAAGTTGAAAAAGATACCGACTATGTGCTGATTATGAGTTCGGTTTCAGGTGCTTGGCGCTATTTAATTGGAGATACCATAGCATTTACAAATCTTGAAAAAGCCGAAATTATAATTACGGGTCGAACAAAATTCTTTTTAAATGTTGTTGGGTCGCAACTTTCGGTTAATAAAATGGAAACAGCACTTCGAGAATTAGAGCAACAATTCGATATAGAATTACCAGAATTTACTATTGCGGCTATAAAAATAGACGATGAATTTTACCATCATTGGTATTTAGGAACAACAGCTAACGTGGAAGGGGATAAGCTTTCCGAAGCACTTGATAATGCTTTAAAAGAAGCTAATAAAAACTATAAAGTGGCTCGTGGTAAAGCATTAAAAGGAATAAAAGTGACTACTGTTTCGCCAAATGTTTTTCACGAATGGAGTGCTAAAAATAAAAAGAAAGGCGGTCAAGTAAAAATGGAAAAAGTAATGGATGAAGAAAAGTTTGCCGACTGGGAAGCATTTGTAAAGACTATTCAGCAGTAGCGGCTTCTTCTAACTTTCCTTCGTTAATTAATTCCATAACCTCCTCAGGAGACATGTAAAATGAACGGATTCTTTTTTTGTATTTTTCAGAAATATTAGCTTGATCTAGAATATAATGTTTTGTCTGTAAGATGTAATCTCCCATTCCATGCGCAATGGCAATAGTATCGGCCGTTCGTTCTACTTCTTTAATATGCATTTTGGAAAAAAGATATTTAAAACCGAAAATTAACATTCCTAAGTTATTCCGATCGCTGTAATCCATAACATGACCTAATTCGTGTCCTAACCAACCAACGATAACATCTGAAGGGATGTCGTTTATGGTAAAAGCTTCGTTTTCAATCTGTATTTCTCTGCTAATTAGTATAATATACTCCCGGTTTTTACTTCGCTTAAAAAAGCTAGTCCAAGTAGGTTGCGCCTGCATTGTAGATTTTTTAATACGGTCTTTAAACTTAAAGGTTATTGGCGTGTCTTTTAATTCAGGATAATAAGAAAGGGCGATTAAGGCTTCTTTTTTAATAATTTCAGGAATTGTCTTGTTTTCGGGAATACTGTCTTGCGTTGGCATCATATTAATTGAAAAGTACAAAATTGGTAAAAACAGTTGTGTTAATAAGGTCATAAACTATGTTGTAAGTCATTTCGACGATAGGAGAAATCACATCCTGCTTGCCGGGTTTTAATTTTCATTTTTATTCTTTTAGAGATTGTCATATCACTTGATTGTTTAGACTTTCCCATTTAGGATTAAAACCTTTAATCAATTTGTTTTTCTTCTCTCGTCGCCATTTTTTCAGTTCTTTTTCTCTTGCGATTGCATCTCTTGAGGATTCAAAACCTTCATAATACACTAGATAGTAGCAGTTGTATTTTTCTGCAAACGACTTCCCGCCGTTTTGACTGTCAAAATAATATTGGGAGATCCTTCGCTGAATATTATTAGTTACACCAATGTAAAGTGTTGTCCTGTAAATGTTGGTTACTATATATACAAAATGATTGAATAGCACTCTTAAATATAACGATTTTCAATCACTTTGTCTATAAGGAGAAACCACACCCACTTTGTCAGGAATTGCTTTATAGATTCTACTTTTTTATTGAACCTATTCTGTCTACTCAGATGCGATTCCTCGTCGTTCCTTCTTCGGAATGACTAAACTTCTTCTAAGGATTTTTGCAGCACCTTAATCTTATCTCTCAACTTGGCAGCCATCATAAAATCTAACTCTTTTGCAGATTTCTCCATTGCTTTTCTAGTGTCACGGATTTTCTTTTCAATCTGTGATTTAGTTAGATAAGCATCTTCCGGTTCTGCGGCAGCTAAGGTGTCGGCTGTTTCAAAAGTGTAAGCTTCTTGTTTTGATTTTGCCAAAGTGTTTTCAAAAGACTTTTTAATTGCCGTTGGAGTAATGTTATGTTCTTTGTTATATGCTATTTGTTTTTCACGACGATATTCGGTTTCATCAATAGTACCTTGCATACTTTTGGTTATTTTATCAGCATACAGAATAGCTTTTCCGTTTATGTGTCTTGCTGCACGACCTACCGTTTGGGTAAGTGAACGTTTGCTACGTAAAAAACCTTCTTTGTCAGCATCCAAAATTGCTACTAAAGATACCTCTGGTAAATCCAGCCCTTCCCGTAATAAATTGACACCTACTAAGACATCAAATAATCCTAAACGTAAATCTTGCATAATCTCTACACGTTCTAATGTATCTACATCACTATGAATATAGCGACACCGTATTTGAACACGTGTTAGATATTTTGTTAACTCTTCGGCCATTCTTTTGGTAAGTGTGGTGACCAGTACCCGTTCATCTTTTTCAATGCGAAGTTGCATCTCTTCCAGTAAATCATCAATTTGATTTAAACTTGGGCGCACTTCAATAGGCGGATCCAACAATCCGGTGGGTCTAATAACTTGCTCAACATAAACTCCATCGGTTTTTTCCAATTCATAATCGGCTGGTGTTGCACTTACGTATATCACTTGGTTTTGTAACGCTTCAAACTCTTCAGCTTTTAAAGGACGGTTGTCCATAGCGGCCGGTAAGCGGAAACCATATTCAACCAAATTCTCTTTTCGACTGCGGTCACCACCATACATCGCTCCAACCTGTGGTATAGAAACGTGACTTTCATCTACAATCATTAAGTAATCATCTGGAAAATAATCTAATAAGCAGAACGGTCTCGTTCCTGGTAAGCGTCTATCTAAATAGCGAGAATAGTTTTCAATACCGCTACAATAGCCTAATTCGCGAATCATTTCCAAATCAAAATTGGTTCGTTCTTCTAAGCGTTTGGCTTCTAAGTGTTTTCCTATTTCTTTAAAATAATCAATCTGTTTTACCAGATCATCTTGAATTTCACGAATAGCTCCTTGTAATACATCTGGCGAAGTAACAAACATATTAGCAGGATAGATGTTCAAGCGTTCGTATTTCTCAATTACTTCATTCGTTTTCGGATCAAAAGCTTCAATTTCTTCAATTTCATCTCCAAAAAAATGAATTCGAAAAGCATCATCAGCATAACCCGGATACACATCTACGGTATCTCCTTTTATTCTGAAATTTCCGTTATGAAACTCTGCTTCGGTACGTGCGTATAAACTTTGTACCAAACTATGTAGTAGTTTAGTACGCGAAAGGGTCTGACCTTGCTGTAAACTGATTACGTTTTTCTGAAATTCAACAGGGTTACCAATACCATACAAGCATGAAACTGAAGCAACTACAATCACGTCTCGCCGTCCCGACAATAGGGAAGAGGTTGTGCTTAACCGAAGTTTTTCTATTTCTTCATTGATGGAAAGATCTTTTTCAATATACGTTCCGCTGCTGGGTATAAATGCTTCTGGTTGGTAGTAATCGTAATAGGAGACAAAATATTCTACTGCATTATTTGGAAAGAAGTTTTTAAACTCAGCATACAATTGTGCTGCTAGCGTTTTGTTGTGTGCTAATACCAAGGTTGGTTTCTGTACTTCTTCAACAACGTTGGCTACGGTAAAGGTTTTTCCACTCCCTGTAACACCGAGGAGGGTTTGATATCTTTCTTCGGAATTGAGGCCGTTCACCAATGATTTTATCGCTTCCGGTTGGTCACCAGTAGGCGTAAAATCTGATACTACTTTAAACTTCATAGGTTCTTTTTCAATGCGCTACAAAAATAACGAAAATGTAAGTAGTAACTTGTGAAAGAACTGTGAACGGCTGAAAGTATTTTAGTTATCGAAACTATATTTCAGAAAAATTATAAATCACGTTTTTTTAACAAAGCATAACTCCAATACACAAAAAGGAATGTCCAAACTAATACGATGGCAACGTTTAAAAAGGTGACATCATAGTTTTTAGTAAAGTTCTCTCCTAATTGAGTGGCGGCAGATTGTACGGCTCCCAAACGCGTCATAGGTTCCTTAATTAAATTACTCATCGCTTCCAAAGGGAAAAACTGTGAAATGTTTTCGGCGATGTTGGTTCCCTTAAAAAATTGCCATTTTAAAAGTCCGTACGCAATACTTTCAATAATCCACCAAACCACTAAAAAGCCGATGGCAAAAGCGGAGCGTTTTACTAATATCCCTAAGAACATACAAAAGGCAAAAAAACCGATTAATTTGATGAAATAGGCAAGTAAATATTCCATATCGCTAAAAATGATGCCCATTTCAGTATAATCTGAAAAACTAAGTCCTAAAATCAGCGAAACGATAAAGACAAATAGTGTAGAAATCAGCGCAAAACCGATTACTGTTATAAATTTTGAAAGAACAAATTCTTTTTTACTTAAACCGTCAATCAAGTTTTGTTTTAATGTCCGGTAACTATATTCATTGCTCATCATGGAAACGATGACGATTGCCAAGAATATTTTAAGAATTGCAGCGATATAGGTATTGAAATGCCAAATAAACGGAAAGTTAAAAATCCCTTGATCTGCCACTCTAAAATTTACACTTCCTAAGCTAAATTCTATCGAAGCGATTAATGCTATAAACGTAATTAATACGAAATAAATGATCGAAATTACCTTTGCGGAGCGGTTATATCTTAATTTTTGAAGTTCTATATTGAGAAGTCGTACCATGTCGGTTGGTTAGTTTAGGTTTTTAGTCAATTCAAGAAACTGCTCTTCTAGGCTTTCTTTTCGTTTTACTAAGTGCGATAGAATGATTCCTTTTTGCTGAAGATCCTTGTTCAATGTGGAGGCATCCATCGGTTGTTCTAAATAGGCAACAAGTGTGTCGCCTTCTTTTTTTATTTTTCCGAAACCAGCGTGATTTTTCAACTCATTTTCCAAAACAGTCATATCGCCTGCTTGAAGAATAAAAAAGCCGTGACTGGCGTTCATTTCATCAACAGTACCCGTGTACAAACTTTCTCCTTTCCGAAGAATTACAACATGTGAACATACTTTTTCAACTTCATCTAGTAGGTGAGAAGCCAAAAGAATCGTTGTTCCTTCCGAAGCAATTTTTTTAATAATTTCCCGTATTTGATGAATTCCTTGTGGGTCCAAGCCGTTTGTGGGTTCATCTAATATTAATATTTCAGGATCATTTAATAGTGCTGAGGCAATAGCTAAACGTTGTTTCATTCCTAATGAAAACGTTCTAAATTTGCTGTCTTTTCTATCAAGTAATCCTACAACCTCTAGTTTTTCTTCAATTTTTGAAGTAGAAACGTCTTTAATTTTACAAACTAAAGCTAAGTTTTGTGCCGCGGTCATATACGGGTAAAAGTTGGGGTGCTCGATAATAGCGCCTACTTTTTTTAACGCGTTGTGAGTAGAATCTATGCCATCAAACCAATGGTAACTACCGTTAGTTTTATTAACAACATTCAGGACAATGCCTAAAGTGGTAGATTTTCCGCTGCCATTTGGTCCTAAAATTCCGTATACATTTCCTTTTTCAATGGTAAAAGAAAGGTTTTTTACGGCGGTGATGGGACCAAATTTTTTGGTGAGATTATCAATAGTAAGTATGGGTTCCAAAGAATTGTGTTTTTTGGGTTAGCTATCTATACGACGAATGTACTGAAGATTTGTTACAATTAGAAAAAAGAAAAGCAGCATTCGAAAATGAATACTGCTTTGTATTTGTTGCAACACAGCGGTTTTTATGACTTTTCTTCTTTGTTGAAATAAACCAAATAATAATACATCTGTTTTTCTTCGTCCCAACCTTTTTCCACAAAGCGTTCTGCACTGTCCGGGTTGATAAAATCCATTTTTATCTGAATGTTAGTATCTAGATTAATTACATTTTTAATCTTTTTACGTGCGGCGCTGACTGCAGTATTAGCAATAGGAAAGGTAGTTAGGTCTTCAATTTTATATTTTGGTGCTTTTTCTGTTTTGTAATGATTAAATTCAGGCACTAATGCAGGGTTGTCAATCACTTCGTTAACAAAAGAACTTTCTTCAAAATTATCGTTTTTTGCAAAGTGATTTACCGCACGGTTCATAAACATAACTTCTTGTTGTTTATCTTCCGCCGGAAGTACTACATCTTTCGCAAAATCTTGACAGAACTTTAAATACTTTTTGGTGAAGAAGTTTTCATCTTCAAATGCTTCGACCCCTAAAAAGCTTTCCACCCAATAACGGGCATCATAACGGTTACTATCAATAGAAAGCACTTTGTAACCTTCTTCCTTTTTTACATTGAAAATGAGTGCGCCTTTATCCAGCTTTTTCAAGTTGACCCCTTGTTGAAGGATAGCATCCAATTGGTCGCCTTGCTCAGCAAATTGAAGGAAATCTTGCTTAATTTCAGATTTGAAAATACCGATACCATCTACTTTTATATTATCAATCTGCAAACCTTCAAGGTAGGCTACATACACTTCACCATTTTTAATATGCGGGTGCATGGACTGATCAAAAAGATGTTTGGTTATTTTTTTACTATGCTCATGAATGCTTTCTGGATTATCAAAAATTGCAGAAATAGTATTGTATAAATCGTGAAATTCCAAATCGGTTTCATGACGAAACTGAAAATAGTTCTCTTCTTTATCACGAAATGGTTTTAGAAAAAACTCTTTTAACAAAGGTCTAATCTCATCATCCATTTTGTAAGGAGCCGAAGAAAGAAAAATACCTTCATTGCGGCTTTTATTTCCTACCCTATGAATAGAAAGGGAGGCGGTATGTGCAGCGTATAAGTTGATCATTTGAAATGTAAAATCTAAAGGTTAAATTAACTGAAAATTGAAACGTTTAAAGCTACTGTAAAAAGCTGAGAATTTGAATTAAATTAGTTCCAGTTTTCGTCAAAATCAAGCGTATCATAATCTTCTGGATCAAGATCCATTACGTCTTCATCTTCTTCAGAAAAAGCATCGTCAATATCTTCTATAATAAATTCACGTTCGGGAGCTATTGCAGGTATTTGGCCTTCCACGTACATCAAGTTTGGATAGCTTTGACCATCTTCTGGCTCGACAATATCTGCCAATTCTACCATAAAAGTCCACATATTGAGGTAGTCGTATATGTAAAGCAATCGAGTTTGTTCTCTCCAAACAGTATCTTCCAGCCTATTTTCACTCATTACCCGAACAGCTCCGGGTTTGTCATCCATATCGAACAGAGCGATTTCTTCACCTTGTTCCCATTTCTCATTGCTTACATAAAAAGACGCCATTTCTTGCCCTTCAAAACCAAAGGATTGCAAGATTACATTATGAAGGTCTTCTAGGTTGTCTGAAGCTTCAATTTCAATGTCTCTAAAAACATCTTCATCTGTATCAAGAATGACTCTAAAACGGTACACCATAACTAAAAATTTTAGGGCGCAAAGATACGAACTATTCCACTTTTCAGAAGAAGAAAAACCCGTTAAATCTTTGTTGTTTTTAACCTAAAATTTAAACCTGTCTAGTAATAAAATCTGGTCGATGTCTTTTCCAGGCTTGTAGTACAACATAGAATTGATATCCAAAAAGTAAAGAAGCAATCACTAAATGGAGTGGTTGGGATAAGAATGGGAAGTCAAAATAATACATACCAATGCCTGTCGCGGCTTCTAGGATCACCAAAAAGAAAACCATGTTTATTTTTCTTAAACCGTAGCTATGTTTTTTATTGAAAAACCACAACGCTAGGTTGACCAAGAATATTAAAATAGAAAAGGAGCGGTGTATGTAAAAATATATATCTGGATTATCGAGCCAAAGCGATTTAGCTTGATATCCTACTATATCTATTTGTTCATCTACAAATTGACGCACTTGTGTGCCGGTTACAACTTGTATTATGGTGAGTATAAGAGCAAATATTAATAAGTTTATATATCCTCTTGATATTGAGAATGTGCGTAATTTAGGTCTTGAATAGTACAACAAATAGAGTAAAACGGCCAAAATAACCAAGGCCATAACCATATGGATAGTAATACGTATTGGTGATAGAACGGAGTAAACCACAGTGGCGCCTAACCAAGCTTGAAAGCCTAGCAGTAAGACACTTACCCAAGAAAGGAGGGTGATACGCTTGCTGTATTTCCATTGGCTGAATGAAAACAAAGCCATAATAAAAACCGCTATACCAGATAACGCACCAAATAACCGGTTTACATATTCAATCCAGGTGTGCCAAACGTTGAAAGTAGCGTAATCGTGTTTGGTATAGAGATTCCAGTTGTTTTCTGAAAAAGCTTCGCCTGTTTTAAAATCTTTGGCAGCTACTTGTAACGTTTCATCTTTTATAATTACTTGTCCTTTTTTAAAGCTGCGTTGTGGTTGCCATTCTAGTTCTGTAACATCAGTAGGAGGGACGTAGTATCCAAAGCATTTAGGCCAATCGGGACAACCCATTCCCGAGCCTGTCATCCGCACCATAGCGCCTGCAATAATTACTAGATAAACAGCAATCAGTGCTATTTTTACCCACTTTCTATACATTATTTAACGGGAGTTAATTTCAATTCTTCGCCTTTTTTCAACATAAACTTTTTTGCAGCATCATATTCGTTTGGTATGTCGCCTTCCAAAATAGCTTCTTTTATTGCATCTTTAATAATACCAATTTCTCGAGAAGGCTTTAATCCAAAGGTATTCATAATTTCTTCACCAGATACGGGTGGTTGAAAATTTCTAACGTGATCCCGTTCTTCTACCTCTTGAATTTTATCGCGGACTTTTTGAAAATTATTGTGGTATTTTTTAAACTTCTTCGGGTTTTTAGTGGTGATGTCCGCCTCGCAAAGCGTCATTAAATCTTCTACATAATCGCCAGCATCAAATATCAACCGTCTAACAGCGCTATCGGTTACATCGGTCGCCAAAACGATAGGACGGGAGCTCATAAAAACCATTTTCTGAACAAATTTCATCTTATCGTTCAGTGGCATTTTCATGCGTTTAAAAAGTTTATAGACCATTTTGGAGCCTACAAATTCGTGTGCATGGAACGTCCAACCAACTTTTTTGTCAAACTTTTTTGTGGGAGCTTTACCAATGTCATGTAACAAGGCGGCCCAGCGTAACCAAAGATTGTCAGTTGTTCTTGAAATATTATCGACCACTTCAAGTGTATGCCAAAAGTTGTCTTTATGGCGTTGTCCTTCTTTTTCATCAATTCCTTCTAAGGCGACTAATTCGGGGAAAATAAATGGTAACAACCCAGTTTTATGAAGCAAGGCAAATCCTTTGGAAGGCTTATCGGCCAACAATATTTTATTTATTTCGTCAATAATCCGTTCTTTTGAAATAATCTTGATTCGCTTTGCATTTTTAGTAATGGATTGCAACGATTCTTTTTCAATAAGAAAATCAAGTTGCGTAGCAAAACGAATGGCTCGTAACATACGTAATGGATCGTCACTATACGTAATGTCTGGCTCTAATGGAGTTTTGATTATTTTTTTCTCAAGATCTGCTATGCCATTGAAAGGGTCTAATAACTCACCAAAGTTTTTGTCATTTAAACTTAAAGCCAAAGCGTTGATAGTAAAATCACGTCGGTTTTGATCGTCTTGCAATGTTCCGTCTTCCACTGCGGGATTGCGGCTTTCTTCAGAATAGGATTCTTTACGAGCGCCAACAAATTCCAGTTCAATTCCACCGGTTTTTAGCATCGCAGTACCATAGGTTTTAAAAACAGAGACTTTTGGTTTTCCGGGAAGCAACTTAGAAACCTCTTTAGCCAATTCAATACCGCTACCAACGGCTACAATATCTATATCTTTTGCTTCGCCGCGGTCTAAAATATAATCGCGTACAAATCCGCCAATAACATAGCTTTCTGTTTTTAAGTTGCTAGCAGCTTTAGATACAGTTTTAAATATAGGATGTTGTAACGCGTTAGGGTATTTTGGCATTTTTGTTTAAAGTGTTTTTAAGCTAATCTTAGTTTAATTGCGAATAACCTTTACAGTACCATCATTCTTTAGCTTAATGATAGCCGATGGTTGTGCCGTTTGTTTAGATAGAGGCAAATTTACCACATAGTCTACGCCTTCCAAAATTTCGGGAGCAATGGCCTTAAAATTTAACGGGGTTTTAACACCACTTATATTTGCCGAGGTAGAAACGATGGGTCTTCTAAATTTTCGGATGAGTTGTTTACAAAAATCATCTTGTACCACCCGTATTGCCAACGAATTGTCATCTGCAATTAAATTTTCAGCCACTCGAATGGGATCGTCATAGATTATGGTGGTTGGTTTTGCCGCATATCTTAATATATCGTAAGCTACTTCTGGCACATCTTCTACAAATTCATTCAGCATTTTAAAATCGTGTACCAAACAAATTAACGATTTACTCTCATCGCGTTGTTTTAATTTAAAAACCTTTTCAATGGCTTCAGAATTGGTAGCATCGCAGCCAATACCCCAAACGGTATCGGTAGGGTAGAGAATGAGTCCACCACGTTTTAAAACGGCTATGGTATTGTTTATTTCTTCGCGCATAAGTTAAATTTTGGTTTCAGGTTATAGTTCCTTATAAACATCAATATATTGTTTTGCAGCTTTTTCCCAACTGAATTTTGCTGCTTGGGCTTTTAATTTTAGACTTTTCTTTTCTGGGTTCGATTTATAATCATCTAATGCTTTTTGTACAATCTTAGCCATATATTCGGCATCATAATGATTCCAATAACTAGCTACATCTCCGCCAACTTCTGGAAGCGATGTTTTGTTTGAAATAATAACTGGAACGCCAAAGGTCATGGCCTCTACTACCGGAAGTCCAAATCCTTCAGCAAGGGACGGATGTAAGAGTGCAGATGCATTACTGTACAAGGTTATCTTTTCTTTTTCTGAAACAGTTCCTTTTATAATAATACGATCGCTTACTTGGTGTTTTTTGGCAAGTGCTTCTATTTTCTCTTTTTGCTTTTTGGAACAGCGACCCACAAAAATTAAACGCGTTTCAGAATTTAAAAACTGAAGCATCGGGATTAGGCTTTCCTGATTTTTATAGCCTCTAAACTCACCGATAGAAAGCAAATATGGGAAATTATATTTTTCACTTTTAATAGCCGAAATTCCCTCACATGGGTTGCCATTGTAAATTACATATTCTTTTACATGGTTTGGGATATCAAATTTCTCCTGAATGTTATTTTTTGTGAATTCTGAAATATATACTAACCCGCTAGCTTTATTTATTTTAGATTGTAAGCTATCAAATCGATCTTTTATTTGATGATGTGGACGGTCAAAGAGCGTAAATAAGGCGTCGTGAATGGTGAAAAGTAATTTTGAATTGTTGTTGTCATGAGGCTCAACTTTGCTTAGATGGGTTACGCTATGCCAAACATCATACTCTTTTTTAAAGGAAAAGTAGCGATGGAAGTCAAAAGAAGTTTTGTGTTTTATTTGCTTACCAAACCGATTCTTAAACTTAAAAGGAGCGTAGTAGGTCAAGTTTATATCTTCATGAGGCTGTTCTGCCATTTTTTCACCTAAGTGCAGTGAAAACTGCCCAAACCCTTTGTTAAGGTTTTTCAGGTAATGGAAATCGATAAAAATGTTTTTTTGAAGATTAGTAGTTTTCAAAAGAGACGGTTTTTGTGTTTTACTTTTTAACACTTAAAATAGATTCGTAATACTTAATAGATTTTTCAACCAATAATTCTTGTGTAAAATTAGCAAGAACTTTTTTTCTAGCATTTAATTTTAGCGTTTTATAGTTATCTGGATTTTTAAAAACTTGATCTATATGTTTTATAAACTCCTCTTTATTATGGGCAATTAATCCATCATCTTTATGCGTTATAATTTCTTCGGCAACAGGAATATTAAAAACTATTGTTGGCTTTTCCATAGCCATAGCCTCTACAATAGTAAATCCAAACGTTTCGCCTCTTGATGGTACAGCAATTACTGAAGCCTGAGATAATTTTTCTGGAATTTTCTCTAACACTAAAGGTCCATAATACGTTGTGTTTTTTATTGCTTTTTTAGATAAAATATCATCTTTTAAGAAGTTAAAATACGTCTCGTTTTTACCGATTAAATGTAAAGTAGCAGTAGGGTGTTTTTCTACAATTACATTAAAAATTTGAGCTAACCTGTCTACCCCCTTTGCTTTTGATAGCGTTCCGAAATAAAAAATGGATTTTTCAATTGTATCAACACTATAGTTAGGGGTAAATAGTTGTGTATTAATACCATTTTGAATTACAGTATCTACGGAAACATTATAATAATCTTTTATAAAATCTGCTGAAAAATAAGAGTTAGCTATGGTGTAAGGTGTGGCTTCCAAAGCTTTTTTTTCCATTTTAATTTTAAGGTGGTTATCTGTGTCACCTAAATATTGCTCCCAAAAACCTCTTGATCCATGATACCTAGTTACTAAGGGTATAGTGTTTTGCCAAAAAGCGGTATAACCACTAAACGTAAAAGACTGAATAACGTCTATATTTTGTTCTGTTGCATATTTATGTAATTTTTTCGCAAGGTATTTTCGTTCTTTTTCAACAAAATATTTTGAGGTCTTTTTAAACCCTAATTTAGAAGAAACAGATCTTGATAATTCTGCTAAAGGATATTGTTTAAAATACTTTTTGAAAAAAACTATTGTAGCTTCATCATCTATAATCTTGAAACTTTTTTTTGAAAATCCATAAATAAAAACGGTATGACCTCGCTTTGTTAGCTCAGAAGTCATAATTTTAAAAAATGTACCTACGCCTCCTGCGGGAGGCAAATCTTTATGAGAATATTCATTAGTAAAAAATAGAATTCTCATATTTATTTAATTATTTCGGCTAACTCACTATACATTTTTTCTGCAATTACATCTTTAGTAAAATTATCTACCAAATATTGATATCCATTTTTCTTAAATTTTTCTTGCAGCGCTATATCATTCAGAAGTTGCATTGTTTTTTCGGCAAAACTTCTTGGATTTCCCACTTCAGCTAACAAACCGGTTTCATTTTCTACAATTACTTCGGGTATTCCGCCGGCATTTGCAGCTACAATGGGCACTTTACAGGCATACGATTCTAATAAAACGCCTCCCGTAGGCTCATTGTTAGAGGTAAACAAAAATAGATCGAATTCAGGTAAAATCTGTGGTATATCTTTCCTAAAACCTGCAAAAATAATGTGATCGGTCAATCCTTTTTCTTCAACGTACTGTCTTATTTCAGTTTCTAGTTTCCCTTTACCAACTAAAATAAATTTAGCTTTCAATTTCTCTTCTTTAACTAATATTTCAACTGTATCTACCCAGGTATAATGGTCTTTAAAGCCTGTGAATTCGGCGATATTTCCTATAATTTTATAATCCTCAGGTATGTTAAATTCTTTATGCAGTAAACCAGTTTTTTCTTTTTTGGGGAATTTTTCCACATCGGTTACACTTCCTACCACACTCAGTCTGCTATGGTCTTTCACTGCATATTTCAGCACTTCTACCACGGGGTGCGACACACAAATTATTTTTTTAATGCCTTTGTAATTGTATTTCCATTTTCTGAAAAAATTGGTGTCCACCCGTTTTATAAGCGTCCGGCAAAGTGCCATTGGGGTTTTCATTCCGTAAAACAAAGAAGCGAGAACGGCCAAGGTATGCGATTGGCTGTTGTGTATAAAAACTACATCAGCGTTCTTTTCTTCAGAAATGTTTTTCAACGATTTAGCAAACTTCAAATCGTATTCACCGTTAAACTCCAGCCCAATCACTTGCATGTTTTTTTGTGATGCAATTTTATATACTTCAGAATCTTTAGGGCAAACAATCCATTGATCTTCCACGTAACCCAAGTCTCTAAATGCTTCATAGAGATATATAATTTTTTGTTCGTGGCCGCGCCAAACTTGCGAAGCGGTTACTTGGATTAATCTCATGAATTTGTTTGTTGAGGTTTAGTTTTCTGCAAAATAACCATAATAATTAAACATAGCTTTCTTCTAATTCAAATTGTATCTTTGAAAAATGAAAAAAGCGTTTTCTGAAAAATACAAATCGAAAGAAAAAGAGGTGCTGAGCATCCTCAATTCGTTTGAAAATAATGGTGAATCTGTAGGAAAAGGAGATAGAAATGTTATCAAGATTTTTCCGTTAGGGGAGCAGGAAATCAACATTAAATCGTTTAAAGTTCCAAATCTAATTAATAAGGTTGTTTATAATTTTTTCAGAAAATCGAAAGCTGAACGGTCTTTTTTAAACGCATCTTATTTGTTAAGTAACAATATAGGAACACCATATCCTGTTGCTTTTATGGAAGAAAGTAATCCTTTGTTCTTCGGAAAAAGTTATTATATAAGTGAACACCAAGATGTAGATTTAACCTACCGCGAATTGGTGGAAAATGCAAACTATCCTGATCGTGAGAACATATTACGGCAGTTTACCGCTTTTACCCATAAATTGCATGAAAACCGAATTCTTTTTAAAGATCACTCTCCAGGAAATACATTGATAAAAAAAGAAGAAAATGGATATCAATTCTATTTGGTAGATTTAAATAGGATGGATTTTAAAGACCTTTCTTTTCAAGAACGAATTAAAAACTTTTCAAGATTATCACCTCATAAAGAAATGGTGGCAATAATGAGTGATGAATATGCAAAAATTACAGGTAAACCCTACGGTAAGGTGTTTGGTTTAATGTGGGGATTGACTGAAAAATTTCAAATGAAGTTCCACCGTAAACGCGAATTAAAGAAAAAACTAAAGCTGAAATAGTTACGATTTTCTATCAAAAATCTTATTGATTTTATATTTTCTGAAAAGGGATAACTTCCTTTTTTTCGGTACGCCGTATTTTTCAATATATTCTTCAATGGTTTTCACCATTCTTTCTGAAGATTTTCCGTCAGTATAAGGATGGTATTCAGCAATTACCTTTGCACGTTTTTTGGCAAATGGATCGGTTGTAAGGTTTTCTGAAACGGCTTTCTGTAATTCTCCTTTTTCAGTATGATTGTCCCATTGTATGTCTTCATTAATATTTCCAAAGGTGATAACGGGTTTATTTAGCAATAAAAATTCGTAAATTACTGAAGAAGTATCGCTTATTAACAAGTCTGCCGTTAAAAATTGCGAAATGATATCACGACCTTCTTTAAAATAAACGGTATCATATGTAGCCGCAAGATTTTTATAAGCCTCAATGAATTTTGAGGCCATTAAATCATGAAACTTAATATTGATTACATAATCGCCTTGTTGTGCTAATTGTTCTATTTCAGGCTCTAAAACCTCTGAAGAAGTTAGGGAAGGCGAGAAGGTAGGCGCATATAATAAAACGTACTTGGCATTATGTTTTTTGAGCAGATCCTCTTTTTCTGAAAGAATTTCTTGATTATTTTGAGCATATGGATCCAATTTTGACCAACCAGTTTCTATGACATCAAAATTTTTAAAACGTGCTTTTAACTTGTTGAAACCTCTCGTAAAATAAGGTCCTTGCGTTAAATATAAATCAAAATAATGTCGAATGTGAAAGTGTGCTTTTTTTTCGCCTGCCAAACCGTGAAAAATCTGAACTTTTAACCCTTGTAAATAGTGTGGCACTTCATTGCCAGGCGCAATAATAGCATCGCTTTTAAAAGCTTCTAATTCAGAAATACTTTGTGTTACAGGTTCATTGGTAAAGGGAAAAAGTTTTGCAAGTTTTGGAGTGATAAACCAAATATATTCATGAGCTTGTTCCTGTAAAACCTTTTTTATGGGTTTCATAATTTCAAAAGCATAGGCATTTTGACAGAACAAAATCACTTTCATAGGTTACAGAAATTTATTTACGTTGTCTAAATCTTCTTGAAAATCTATTTCCATACAGTTAAATGCTGAAATATCTACGGCTTTTACTTTCGCATTGTCTTTTTCAATGAGCAGTTCGAGCCCACGTTCAAAGTAATCGTTATTATGACATTCTTCTAGTCTCAAAATATACTCTGAAAGATTGTTTTTTGAAATAAAGTTAACGCCAACCGCTTCGCCCAAACCGTTTTTAACTTCTTTTGAAAGTTGATTTATATAGCCATTTTCTAATGTATATTTTACTTCCTCATCGCCAACTGAATTTGTATTTACAGCTACAAATGAAGTGTCTTCATCAATATGGGGTTGTAGGTTTTCTAGTAATTTTTCATCAAAAACAACATCACCATTAAACCAAAGTACACTCTCTCCTTTGCATTTTTTTAAAGCTCGTACAAGACTTTTTGCTGTGTTGGTTTGATCAAAATACGGATTGTAAACATAAGCCAATTGCGGAAAATTTTCCATAATGCTGTTTTTTTTGAACCCAACAACTACGTAAACATCGTGTTCAGAAAAGTATTTGTCTATGTTTTCAAGCATCATTTGCATAATGCTTTTTCCATTTTTTAGTGGTGTAAGCGGTTTAGGAAACGGGTTGCCCAATCTGGAGCCAATTCCTGCAGCAAGGATTACGATTTTCATTTATTTATTGGAGTTGTTTTTAATGATCTGTTTTAGTTTTAAATACTTTAAGAAAGTAGTGTAGGCGCTAAAGGTACAAATTATTAAACCATTGAAACCGTCTAGGAAACCTAGGCGTAAAATATAGGCTTTAAAAAAGGTCCAAGCTGGTTTTACTAAAATCTCAAATATACCCGATTTTCTGCCTAGTTTATAATATTCCCTTGCCGCAATAGAAGAGAATTTGTGTACTTTCAAGCTATGTTCTTCATAGCTGGTATGTACCCAGTGTAAAATACTGCCATCTAATTTTCCTTTCTTAGAGTTGGGCTGCATTTGTATGGTGTCGTGTGGGTTAATACCACCCCAACGGGCTTTATTGCGGTCAAAAACACGGAGTTTTCTATCAGGATACCAATCTGAATGATAAATCCATTGTCCACAATAATTATTGAACCGTTTGGCATAATAGCCGTCTTTTTCCCAGTTATTTTTTAATCGTAATATGGCAGCTTGCAGCTCTTTGTTTAAAGCTTCATCGGCATCAAGAGAAATAATCTTATCATATTTTGCAGCATCGATTGCTGAGTTTTTCTGCTGAATATGTCCTTCAAATTTCTGCTGAATAAACCGAACCGGATATTTTTTGCAAATAGCTTCAGTAGCATCGGTACTGAAAGAGTCTAGTATAACAATATCATCAGCTATCGGAAGCAGCGATTCAATACATCGGGCAATTTTACTTTCTTCGTTTAACGTGATTACTGTGGCCGAAAAACGTTTAGCTTCAGGATATAAATTTTCGCCGGTAAGAAACTCATGTAATTTTGGAATGATGAGTTCCGGTTTAAAAAAATCATAACTTTTCTGTCCCTTAGCACGTGCGCCTTTTTTATTTGAAAAATGAGGTTTGTAATCAATATAGTCATATAAATGTACCGAAGCATGATTCTTTCGGTCTTCAAAAATATTCCACGCTTCTTTTTTAATCCAAGGACAGAATATAGAAAAAGTTTTTACACCCAGTGCTTTTGCCATATTTATAGCGCCGCCTTCGTTGCCTATCAATGCATCACAATGGTGGGTAAGCGCCATAAATTCACGAAGGGTTTTTCCGTAAAGCTCCAAAAAGATATGCTGTTGTGTTTTTGGACTACATAAATTATACAGCTCTTCTACCTTTGGTCTTTGACTAGGAATATAATTGAAAAGCAATTGCCCGTTGGTTTGTTTCACGATATAATCCAAGAGTTTTGCCATAAAAGGAAGCGGATAGGTTTTAAACTCGTTGCTTCCCAAGGCGCTAATCATAAATAGTTGTTTTGAAGTATCTATTTCATGCTTTTGTAGAATTTTTTCCGCATTGCTTATCTCACTATCAGTTAAGTATATTTTTGGTTTACAATTTTGTTCAATCTCTTTAATAATAGGAGATAGTAGCATTAACCTGTTTTCAATCGCCAATCCAGCTTGTGTTAATGACATGGTGTGCCGAGAAAACGTGTGGGTGTATGCAAACTGGGTGTACCATTTTTTATATGAAATACGGTATTTTGCTCCCGAGCTTTTTGCTATCCAAGCGCTGCTTATTTTAGCATACGCATCGATCACCACATCGTAGCCTTCCTTTTTTACACTCTCCCGCAAGGCCTTAAACTCGCTCTTAGAAGACTCCACTTCATTGGTAAATGGAATCACTTTATCAATAACAGGGTTATTTTCAATTACGGGAATGGTGTGCGAATTGACTAAGTAATGTAACTCAGCTTCTGGAAAATGGTTTCGTAATACCTCAAATAGCACGGTGGACGTTAACACGTCACCAATCATTTTTTGTTGTATTACGAGTACTTTCATCTAATTATACCGCTACATTATACTCGCGAAGTGCGTCATTAAGCGATGTTTTTTTATTGGTACTTTCTTTTCTTTTACCAATAATTAAAGCACAAGGCACTTGAAACTCTCCTGCAGGAAATTTTTTGGTATAACTTCCAGGAATTACTACTGATCGCGATGGAATTAAACCTTTTGTTTCAACAGGTTCATCACCGGTTACATCGATTATTTTTGTAGAGGCAGTCAAAACAACGTTTGCACCTAAAACAGCTTCTTTTTCAACTCGTACGCCTTCCACAACGATACATCGTGAACCAATAAAAGCATTGTCTTCTATAATTACTGGGGCGGCTTGTAAGGGTTCTAAAACGCCACCAATTCCAACCCCGCCACTTAGGTGAACGTTTTTACCAATTTGAGCACAACTTCCCACAGTTGCCCACGTATCAACCATCGTACCTTCATCAACATAAGCACCAATATTTACATAGCTGGGCATCATTATTACTCCTTTTGAAACGTATGCTCCATGACGTGCAACCGCATGTGGTACTACGCGTACCCCTTTTTCTTTATAGCCTTTTTTCAACGGAATTTTATCGTGGTATTCAAAAATACCAGCTTCCATAGTTTCCATTTTTTGAATTGGGAAGTATAAAACCACTGCTTTTTTTACCCATTCATTTACTTGCCATCCATCGTTGGTGGGTTCTGCACAACGAAGTTTCCCCTCATCGCAAAGTTTCACTACCTCGCGAATAGCATTTATGGTTTTGGTATCTTGTAATAAGGAACGATCGTTCCAAGCTTTTTCTATTATTTGTTGTAACTGGCTCATATTTCAATCAAAATTTAATCACAAAGATAAAAGTCCAATGCAATTAACTTCCCTTTTTTGGCATACTATTTTACAAACCCGTATTTTTGCAGCCGAATGGGACGAATTTTAGCCATAGATTACGGTACTAAACGCACTGGAATTGCTATAACTGACGAATTACAGTTAATAGCTTCCGGATTGACAACGGTACCCACAAAAGAACTATTCGATTTTCTGAAAAAATATATAGCTTCAGAAAAAGTTGAATTGATTTTGGTGGGCGAACCGAAGCAGAAAGATGGTACTGCGAGTGATGTAGAGGTTCATATTAAAGAATTTATTCTGAAGTTTTCCAAAGCATTTCCAGAATTGGAACTAAAACGGGTAGATGAACGATACTCAAGTAAAATGGCGTTCCAAACGATGATTGATAGTGGGTTAAAGAAAAAGAAACGCAGAAATAAAGCTTTGATTGATGAAATTAGCGCTACCATTATCCTTCAAGAATATTTATACAATAAATAGTTAGATTTAAACCCATACGAATGATTTTACCAATTGTAGCATACGGCGATCCCGTTTTAAAAAAGGAAGCAAAAGAGATTGATGCAGAATATCCAAAACTGGATGAATTGCTCGAAAACATGTACGAAACAATGTACGCTGCAAGAGGCGTTGGCCTAGCTGCGCCACAAGTAGGGCTTCCTATTCGTATATTTTTAGTAGATGCAAGCCCTTTTGCCGATGATGAAGATTTAACTGAAGAAGAGCGCAAACAACTTGAAGGTTTCAAAAAAACATTTATCAACGCTCGTATTTTAGAAGAATCTGGTGACGAATGGGCTTTTAACGAAGGGTGTTTGAGTATTCCGGAGGTTCGGGAAGATGTATTTCGCCAGCCAGAAATTGTTATTGAATATGAGGACGAAAACTTCAAAACCCATAAGGAAACTTTAAAAGGAATTGCTGCTCGTATTGTACAGCACGAATACGACCATATTGAAGGGATTTTATTTACCGATAAACTTTCGCCATTAAAGAAACGGCTGATTAAAAGTAAGTTAAGTAAAATTTCAGCAGGGAAAATCAACATTGATTATAGAATGAAATTCCCTAAAGCCAAAAAGAAACGTTAATAGCATTGCAAAGAATAATGAAACCGTGCATATTTGCACCTTTCAAAAATTGAAAAAGATAGTTTATGAGCTTAGAAAAAATTTTATCAATTGCCGGTAAGCCCGGATTGTACAAGTTAAAAACACAAACGCGTAGTGGTTTTTTAGCCGAATCATTATTAGACGGAAAAAAAATTAACGTAAGCGGACGTCATAATGTAAGTTTATTGAGCGAGATAGCGATCTACACGTTAACTGAAGAAGTTCCAATTAGAGAGGTGTTTTCAAAAATTTCAGAAAAAGAAAATGGGGGAGCGGCCATTAGCCATAAAGAACCTAAAATAAAATTGGAAGAATACTTTTTTGAGGTTTTACCAGATTATGATGAAGATCGTGTATACCCAAGTGATATCAAGAAAGTAATACAGTGGTATAACTTACTTCAAAAAAATGAAATTACAGATTTCTCCGAACCTGAAGAGTCTAAAGAAAAAGCTGCTTCAGAAGAAGAGTAATTACTATATAATAAATTATAAAAAAGCCCGTATCATAATTTGGTACGGGCTTTTTTATAAATTGAAATTTCCTTATTTTTTGGTACGTCTGTATTTTTTAGTTGAACCTACCCTTAGTATAAAGAATCCAATCAATGCAGAAATAAAGGAGCCAAGAAGGATGCCTATTTTAGCAGAATCAATATAGGCAGGATTATTTTTAAATGCTAAACTAGCCACAAAAATGGACATGGTAAATCCAATCCCAGCTAGAAAGGAAACTCCTATAATGTGTTTAAAAGTTATGTCGTTTGGTATTGAAATTAACCGTATACGCTGTGCAAAAAGGATAATAGTAGTAACGCCAATACTGTTTCCTAAAACCAATGATGCGGCAATAACCGTTATTAAACTAGTTTCTAGTTGAACATCGCTATTAAGCATAACTCCTGCATTGGCAAAAGCAAAAATAGGAATGATAAAATAAGCTACCCAACCGTGCAACCCATGCTCTAAGTGTTGCAGTGGACTTTGAAACTTACTGGTCCAATCTTCTAAATCGTCAATTTCTCTAATTTGTTCCTTGGACAGAATGGGTTTATTTATTACTTCAGCTTTTTTAATGTTATTGGTTATGTCCATTAGGTTATCAATAAAATCTGGAGTATGGATCTTTTGGCGTACAGGAATGGAAAACGCTAATAAGATACCTGCAATTGTAGGATGAATACCAGATTTTAAAAATAAGGTCCAAATAACGATACCAAAAATAAGAAGCATAAACCTTGAATAATACCCTCGGTACGAAACAAAATACAAGAAACCTAATAGTGCCATAGCTGCTGCTAATAGACCAAGGTTAATACTTTCACTATAAAAAAGAGCAATTACTAGAACGGCCCCAATATCATCAACAATGGCAAATGCAGTCAAGAAAACTTTAAGACTTAGCGGTACTCTATTTCCTAAAAGGTTTAGTACTGCCAAGGCAAATGCAATATCGGTAGCCATTGGTATTGCCCAACCTTCAGTAGTTTCAGGGCTTTTGTTAAGTAAAAAGAAAAACAATACAGGGATAGTCATCCCTCCAATAGCTCCAAAAAGTGGAAAGGCAATTTTCTTAACGGTATTTAATTCGCCAATTAAAAACTCTCTTTTTATTTCTAAACCAATCAAGAAAAAGAAAATGGCCATTAATCCATCATTAACCCAAAGTATAAGGGGTTTGTTTAGTTCAAAATCCTGAATTGAAAAACCAAGTTTATAGTCCCATATTGCTTGGTAGGTATCTGCATAAGGCGAATTAGCCCATATTAAAGCAATAATAGTTGCAACAAGCAACAAGATTCCACTAAAGGCTTCAATTTTTATAAATTTTTTGAAAGGTGTTACAAGAGCTTTTTTAATCATATAATAAAGATGCTAATTACGGCGCTAAGTTATGTGAGTAGCATTCATTGTTTTTTAGGTTAAAAAACAACTGTTTTTCTGCCAAATACTTACCGTCAGAGTCTGATTTTATACCGAATTTACAAACCTTAAAAATACGAATTTTGGTATATATTTTTTTATTTATGGTCGCTTTTTACGTTATAAAAACGATTTCCAGTAGCTTTGTTTTATAACTTTTGAAATACATATTTATGAACTCCAGAAAAGACCAATTGCGTGCATTTGACCGCCTTCTAACCATCATGGACGAACTTCGTGAACAATGCCCTTGGGACAAAAAACAAACCTTGCAGACCTTGCGACACCTCACTATTGAAGAAACATACGAACTAGGTGATGCAATTTTGGATAATAATCTTGAGGAAATTAAAGGCGAATTGGGCGATTTGTTGCTACATATTGTCTTTTATGCTAAAATTGGTAGTGAAACTAATGATTTTGATATTGCTGATGTCACCAACCAAATTTGTGAAAAATTGATATCTCGTCATCCACATATTTATGGTGATGTTGATGTGGCTGATGAAGAAGAAGTAAAAAGAAACTGGGAAAACTTAAAGCTAAAAGAAGGTAAAGAAAGTGTGCTGGAGGGTGTGCCGAAATCGCTTCCGTCATTGGTGAAAGCGAATAGGATTCAAGATAAAGTAGCTGGAGTAGGTTTTGATTGGGAAGAGCCGCAGCAAGTTTTTGAAAAACTAAAAGAAGAACTAGAAGAGCTACAACATGAAGTAGCAGATAACAATAAAGATAAAATAGAAGCCGAATTTGGGGATGTTTTATTCTCTATGATTAACTACGCCCGTTTCTTACATATAAACCCTGAAAATGCTTTAGAACGAACTAATAAAAAGTTTATTACTAGGTTTCAGTATCTGGAAAGTAAGGCTAAAGAAAAAGGAATAGCTCTAAAAGATATGACGCTATCCGAAATGGATGTTTTTTGGGAAGAAGCGAAACAGTTATAATTCTTTAAAAGTCAACTAGTAAAAACAATCAATCTTCCGTCAATTTTTACTTCAGAAAAATTAAAAGTCTGCTGTATCCATTTGAGTGTAGTTTCTGAATAAAATACTACGTGTGTTTTATCGTTTTTATAATTCCAATTTTCAAAATTGGTTGTGGTAGAAAAGAGATCTGTCATGCAATAGAGCTTTCCATTCGGTTTCAACAAACTTTTTAAAAGTGCAAACTCTTTATCTGGATTGTGAAAATGCTCCATCACTTCACAACACACTATAAAATTATATGATAGCTTTAATGCTTCTCGATTTGGATGAAAAAAAGTATCGTATAAGGTTAAAGAATACCCTTTATCGGATAGCATTTTGGTAATAACAGGGCCGGTTCCGGCGCCAAAGTCTAACCCAAGAGCATTGGTAGGAAAGTCTGTGGCTACAGCTTCAACAATAGGGGAAACAAAGTTTTGGTACCCAATATCCGTTATATCGTTATTATGCGTTAAATAACGTTCCTTTTCAGTTTTTTGAGACGGGTAATGGATACTTGCTTTAAAAACCAAATCACAAGTGTTGCATCTGTAAAATATACCTTCATTGCCATTATGGTATTCAAAATTATCATTAAGCTTACATAATGGGCAAATTGGGTGGTTAGGCATCTCTAACCGATTTTATTTTAGAAAGTTTGGCTTTCCAAACTTCTAACTGCTCTTTGTGTTTGGCAATGTTATTATGTACTTCTTTCACCAAAGGATTATCGTCATCAACATGTTTAAAGAAGCTCAAATTATTTTCTAATTGTCTAATCTCATCTTTAGTTTCATTTATCTTTTTCGAAATAAAGAAGTGTTCATTTTTAAGTTTTCGCTCATCATCCCGGTTACTTAGGGTGTTAAGCTTATTTTCAAATTTAATAAGCTCAGCATCTTTTTTGCTCAGGTCTAATTTATTGAACAAACCATCCAAGGTTTTATTAAATTTTTGTTCAATGTTTCGCTTTTTATAAGGGACACGACCAATTTTTTTCCATTCGCTTATATTTGCTTTAATGATTTTTAAATCTTTTTTATGATCTCCAGAAAGGTCAAGGTTGTTCATTTTTTCTAGCAGACTTTCTTTAGCTGCAAAATGTTCTTTTTCTTCTTCCTTTTCTTCGTCTTTTTGAGCGTGTAATCTATCAAAGTAATGGTTGCATGCTGCTTTAAACTGTTTCCAGATTTTATCACTGTATTTTCGTGGTACGTGACCAATTTTTTTCCAATCTGCTTGGACTTTTTTCATTAACGGAGTCGTGGTCTCTGTGTCGTCGCTGTCTTTATTGTCTTCGGCAATTTTCACTAACTTACGTTTCTTTTCTAAATTAGCATATTGCTCTTTTTTCTGATCTTTATAATAAGCATTTTTAGTCCTATTGAAAGTACGAGTAGCGTCTTTAAATGCATTCCAAATTCCTTTATTTAAAGCTCTTGGTACTTTTCCAGCGGCAAAATAGGCATCACGTAATTCTTGTACTTTTTTAATGGCATGTTGCCAAGCTTGATGACTAGGCTTGGTATTTTCTGTAACTTGCTTTATCTGGTTAATAAGGTCTTTCTTTACCTCATAATTAGCTTCATATTCCTTTTCTTGCTCTTCTAGGTGTGCGTGGCGTTTATCGTGAATAACTTTAGTAGCTTCACTAAATTTATCCCAAACATCTTCCCGGTATTCTTTAGCAACAGGGCCCACATCTTCTTTCCACATTTTGTGGAGCATTTGTAATTCTCTAAATGCTTTATTAATGTTTTTTTCTTGAGCTAACTCTTCGGCCCTGCCTATTAGCTTAAGTTTTTGTTCCAGATTATGTTTAAAATCCATATCTCTGAACTCACGATTTAAATGTAGAAAATCGTAAAAATTTTCAACGTGATGGTGATAATTATTCCATACTAAATTGTACTTATCCCTTGGTATAGCTCCCGCTTCGTGCCAACGTTTTTGTATATCTTTAAAGTGATTGTAAGTTTTGCCCATGCTTTCTTCAGCATTTAACAACCCTTTTAATTCCTCAATAAGATTTTGCCTTTTTTCAAGGTTGGCGTGGAGGTCGCGCTTTAAGTTTTTGTAGTGCTTATTGCGTTTTTCTTTATAATCAAAGTAAAGTGAATTAAAATCTTTCTTTAGTGGAGTGGTATATTGAAAGTCGATTATGTTTCCACCATCGGCCAAAAACTCTTCCTTTTTTTGCTCTAAAAGCTCATTAAATTTTGAGTTGAATTCTGATCTTATCTCTTCAACTTCATTTTTAATTTTTTGAACCGGATTGTTTTTGAGTAACGACTTAAACTCATTGATCAGCTCTTTTTTAGAAAGTTCGCTGTAGTCTTTTCCCTCGTCTTCTTCCTCATCTTCTTTTTCTTCCTCATCTGAAGAAGTGATTTCTTCTTCCTCTTCCTCATCAGTATTTTCATTTGAAACCTTTTCAGTTTCAGCTTTATCAGAAGTGACTTCTTCTTCAGGTGCAATTTCTTTTTCTGAACTTTCCTCGGATGGCTTTTCTACTTGTTCTTCGGAAGAATTTTCTTCTGCAGAAAGCTTTTCTGTTGGTGCTTTAGTTTTAGTAGATTCATCAACTAGTGCATTTTCTAATACCTCGGTATCCTCTTTAGAATCTGCTTTGTCAGTATTTTCAACTTTTTCTACTTCTTTTTTTGAAGAATTGATTGTTTCGTTGTTTTCTGAAACTGTTTCTTCTTCTTTTGCCGTTTTTTTGTCAGACATATCTTTCAATGTTTAGGTTCGTTATCCTTAAAGGGTCAAGATACTAACAACTAAGCAAACGACAAAGGTTCGGTCTTTTTTTTGAAAAGATTTAGTAGAAACTTACGATCGCCAAATTTTCCAAGCTTTTTTTGCTTGATGTTCCAGCATTTTCAATCCGTTACTTGTTCGTGCACCTTGTGCTTGCCCTAATTTTAGAAATTCTGTTTGCGACGGGTTGTAGATTAAATCAAAAAGCACGTGATTGTCAGTGATGTAGTGATAGGGAATGTTTGGGTATTCTGATACGTTCGGGAACGTGCCAAGAGGGGTGCAATTTATAATTAAAAAGTATTTATTTAGTACTTCCCTTGTTAACTCTTGATATGTAATAGTATTTTCAGTTTTTTTACGGGAGACGATTTTATACTGAAAACCCATAGTCTCTAAGACATATTTAATAGCTTTTGAAGCACCGCCAGTACCTAGTATTAAAGCTGTTTTTTCTTCAATAGGTAAAAAATTGGCAAGAGATTTTGCAAAGCCGTAGTGATCGGTATTAAAGCCTTTAAGGCTTCCGTCGTTCTGAAATTTTATGGTATTTACGGCTCCTATTTCTGAAGCTTCTTTGTCAATTCTATCTAAGAAAGGGATAATAGCTTCTTTATACGGAATGGTAACATTTAAGCCTTTTAAATCTTTAGTATTAGAAATTAATTTTGGAAACTCATTAATGTCTTCAATATCAAAATTTTGGTAAGTGTCTGCTCTGTTTTCTTGTTCAAATTTTACAGAAAAAAAAGTTTTTGAAAAAGAATAGGAAATGTTTTTTCCTATCAGTCCGTATTTAGCCATTATTTTTGGTTCTTGCTTTATGGTACCAATCTAAACTTAGTACGATTAGTATGCCTGCGAAAATAAAGAAAATAGCCCAAAAGGTATCGAAAGAAAATTCTGATGGCCAATAGCGGTCGTATCCAGTGATTATTACACGGTCATTGGCATCGTATTTTATCTTTCCGAAGGCATCAAGTGCATATATTTTTTCTTTCCAGGGCCAAACTACCCCTAAAGAGCCCGAAATAAAACCAATGATAACAGCGTAGGTGGCTTTTTTAAAACGTTTTAGTACATACGCCAAGAGATGTGAAAGCGATACCAAACCTACTAAGGAACCAAATGAAAAAGAAGCTAAGACTTTAAGCAACTCAATACGCTCTGGGTTGTTTACAAAGCTGAAATCTAACTGTGCCAAATCTATAAACGTATCGTATAAAGCATTGACCGAATCTACTAATAATAAAACATAATTACCTAGGAGGATTAGTATAAAAGAGCCCGAAAGTCCGGGCAAAGTCATACCGGAAACTCCTATAATACCACAAAAAAATACAAAAAGTAAATTGCTATTCTCCTTGGCAGGTTCTAGAAAACTAATGCTAATTCCAGCGATAATACCGCATAAAAGGTAGGCGACGTATTTTCGGTTCCAGTCACCAAAATCCTTAGCTATATAATAAATAGAACCGATAATCATACCAAAAAAGGCGCTCCAAACGTATAGCTCGAAATGTAATAATAACATATCTAGCAGTATAGAGATGCTGAAATAACTGATTATCATCCCCAGTAAAAGAAGTCCTAAAAAACGTCCGTTTATATATTGGTAAAAACTCCTAAAGCGACCATCAAATAGTAAACCAATAGCTTTTCGGTTTATTTTTTGAAGAGAATATATGAACTCTTCGTAAAAGCCTGCAACAAAAGCGACCACCCCACCAGAAACACCCGGAACTTTATTGGCAGCACCCATAGCTAGTCCTTTAAGAATTAGCCACATTTTATCGCTAAACGACCTTTCTTCGTACATTTATTTTTTGTTTTTTGAAACGGCTACACGCTCCAATATAAAAATACTCAAAAAGCCTAAGACCATAAAAATAAGAGCATATAGAATTTGTGGATCTTCAGGATACTGTGTGGGTATAATGCTACGTTCAATAAAAGGTACTTCTTCCCCGTGAGAGTTTAATCGATATTTTAAAACTTCTTTCCAGGGCCATATTTTATTTAGCGCTCCAACCATAAAACCTGTTAAGACAGCTAAAATTAAATTCTTATGGTTTTTAAACATCCAGTTTAATACACGAGAGAACACTTTTAAGCCTGCAATGGCACCTACTGCAAATATTCCTATTTTCAATAAGGCTTGCGAAATAAGCTGCCAATTGAAATTGGCAATGCCTTCTCCCAATTGCGAAATAGTTCCAATAATAGCCGTATAGGCTCCTAATAACAGCAGTATAAAAGCACCACTAATTCCGGGTAAAATCATAGCTATAATTGCTACAAAACCCGCAAAAAATAAAAACCAGGTACTATCTGCTGTTCCCAAAGGTTCTGCCAAGGTGATAGCGTAGGCGGCAACAGCGGCTATAATTAGTGCGATACTGACGATTACATTCCATTTTGTAACTTGTTTCCCTACATATAAAATACTTGCTATTACCAAACCAAAAAAGAAGGACCAGACCAAAATAGGGTGGTTGCTCAATAACCAAGTAATTGTTTTGGCCAGCGATAAAATACTGATTGCAACTCCTGCAAACAAAGCAACCAAAAAAGGAAGATTATAGGCTCTCCAAGCTTTTGAAAAGCTTTCTTTTTTCCAAAGTTTGAAAAAACCAAGGTCGAGTTTGTGAATGGTTTCAATTAACTCTTCATAAATGCCCGAGATAAAAGCGATGGTACCGCCCGATACTCCCGGCACCACATCGGCAGCTCCCATAGCTAGGCCTTTTGCAGTGATAACTAGATATTGTATAAAATTACGTTTTGGCATAGCAAAAATTTACTGAATGCCAAAAATACGTAAATTACAAAGAAGGGTTTTTGTGTTTTTCGATTATTTGCTGCACGGAAGGTCGCTGAAAAAAGTTAGGGAACAACTCTTCTATGATGATTACATATTCCCGGTTGAACTTCAGTCCATTTTTTAAGTGATAGACCGCCTTTCTTTCTTCAGTTAAAATATTGTACAAACCTGCAAACCTAAACTCTATTTCGGCATTTTCTGGATAAAACTCAGAAGCTTGCAAGAGATTTTTTACAGCTGCTTCAAACTCACCTAATTTCAACAAGAGGTCACAACGACTAAGCCAAGTGTTTAGCTCATAGTTTCCAAGTTCTAAAGTTCTACGATACCCGTGTTCTGCCTCTTCAAATAAATGCAACCTCAGATTAATACGGGCATACCGCTTCCAGTATCGTACATTTTCACTGTCTATATTGATTGCTTTTTCAATATAATAAAGGGATTTTTTGTAGTTCTTCTTCTTAAAATAGTGATCGGTAATCGCTATCCACCCTTTATCGAGTAGCCCATCTTCTTCTACACATTTTGTGTAAAACTGAAGTGCTAACTCGCTATTTCCTAGTTTTTCATAACATTTACCAATTCGTAATAAAGCAAAGGAAGTAGGGTCGTCTAATCCTAATGTTATGGTGTAGCTTTCAATGGCGTCTTCATATTGCTTCAATTTTTCTTGAACTTTTCCTTTTTCAAGATAAGCACCGATAAAACGATCATCGCTAATTATTGCAAAATCAAAAGCTGCCAACGCTTTTTTAAAGTCTTTTAAAATGTAGTACTGTTTTCCTACTTGGTGCCAAGCGACTTCACTGTAAGGGTTTTTATCTAGAAAATCGTTTAAATAATCTATCGCTTCTTCATGTTGTTCTAAAAATTCAAAACAGTAAATAATATTGTATAAAGCCGAGTAATCTTCTTCGTCGTTTTCAAGACATTTCATGAAAAATAGCTTGGCATTTTCAAAATCTTCCAAAAACAAATATTCCATCCCAATGAGGGCCATAACATCGTTTTCATCATTCGTGATTTCTAATGCTTGCTCCAATAATTGGATGGCATTTTTATGATCGTCACGTCTCGAAAAGATGTTCGCTTTTTGTATATAGACCTCTTGATTAGACTGTTCTAAGGAATACAGTTCGTCTAACATTGATTCTGCTACGTCCAGTTCATTTTCAAAAATGTGCATTTCAATCTGAAATAACTTCAAATTGGTCGCAGAAGGGTGTTGTTCCAATCCTAACTTGGTAGCCTTTTTTGCAAGGGCTATTTTTCCATTTTCAAGATAAAATTGAATAATGTCCTCAAACTCTTCCGAATCGAAAAAAAAGACACTGTTTGTCTTCAACATAGATTCAAAGCGGGAGAGGGAGAAGTTGTCGTGCTCGTTTGGAGGTAATTGCATACGGAACGTTTTACAGTTTCTTCTATTTTAAAGATACTAATGTAATAGGCTATTCAATAGTTATGCCGTGTTTGTTGTTAACAGGCTTATTAACAGTTGTTTTTATTTTTAAACGTCTAAAAAACAGCTACTTGAGTTTAATTTGTTGTTTTGAGATCTCATTAAGGATGCCTGTTATAATGTCACAGCCTTGCTTAATTTCTTCTTCTGAAATGGTTAGAGGTGGGGTGATTCTGACAGCTCGTGGTTCAAAAAGGAGCCAAAAAAGAATCAAATTATTGTCTTTACAGCGTAAAATAACTTCGGAAGCGATTTCAGCAGAGTCCATTATTAAAGACAGCATTAACCCTTTACCGCGAATCTCTTTAATTGAAGAGTGTGTTAAATACTTTCTGAATAATTGTTCCTTCCGAAGCGTTTTCGGAATTAAATCAGTTTCGGTTATTTCTAGCAAGGTTGCCAAAGCAGCAGAGGCAATAACAGGATTTCCGCCAAATGTGGTAATGTGTCCCAATTTTGGGTTATCCTTCAGTAGAGCCATATGTTTTTGTGAAGCTGTAAATGCACCAATAGGCAATCCGCCGCCCATACCTTTTCCCATGACCAAAATATCGGGAACTATATTAAAATACTGAAATCCGAAAAGTTTACCCGTACGACCAAAGCCTGGTTGAACTTCATCTAAAATTAAAAGCGTTCCTGTTTCATTACAACGCTCACGGACTTCCTGTAGGTACCCATTCTCAGGGAAAATAAACCCGGCACCGCCTTGAATGGTTTCCAGAATTACCGCCGCAGTTTTTTGTGTTATTTTATCAAGGTCGTCAATATTATTAAAACGTATCGGGAGGCAATCAGGTACTAAAGGTGCAAATGGGGTTTTTCGATCTTCGTAGCCCATTACGCTCAACGCGCCAAACGTGTTTCCATGGTATGCATTATGGGCGTATAAAATTTCAGACCGCCCAGTTACTCGGCGTGCTAACTTTAAAGAAGCATCGATAGCTTCAGCGCCGCTGTTAACTAAATAAGTAGTCTCTAAAGGAACGGGTAATAGGTTTGCTAAAAGTTTGGTTAACTTTACTGCTGGTTGTTGTATATACTCGCCATATACCATTACATGCAGATACTTGTCAAGTTGGTGTTTTATAGCTTTTATAATGCGTGGATGACGGTGTCCTAAACTACAAGCTGAAACCCCTGCAATAAAATCTAAGTGTTTGTTGCCGTCATTGTCGAAAATATAACTTCCTTCGGCATGGGAAATTTCGACGGCCAACGGATGTGGTGTGGTTTGGGTTTGATATTTAAAAAAGTCTTCTTTCATGGTCTTTCTGCATCTTTTTTAATTCTCTTGTTCTTCGGAAGAGTTGTCTTGTGCATCCTTTTTAGGATCGGGAGGTTTTCGTATTAAATCGTTTTGAATACTATCTGTCTCCCGTGTCATTGGTTTCGGGCCGTCTTCTCGATTTTGAAAGTCTTTCGCTTTAAGTTTAGATTGTTCAGGGATCTCCATCCCATCTTCGGGAACATCATCAAAAAATTCACCTTCGTCTTCAGGCAAACGAATTCCTTTAATTTTTGGTAGAATAGGAGCAGGTTTGTCTTTAAAAAGGTCTTCTACTTTTTGTAACCGCTCTTCACCTCGCCAGTTAAAACCTGGTAAAATACGTGCGTTTTCTGGGAATTGAGACGGAGGGTATAATTTTCCGTCAACATTCTTTAAGAAACGGACCCCAGTGATTTCCTGACTTTCCAAATACATTTGTATATCACTAGAAAGCGTATTGTTAATGCCTACTAATTCATCCTTTTCATTTCTAGAGAAAAAGATTACCTCGGCATTTTTATGAATATTGACAGTGTCTAATTCATTATCTGTAAATAACCCTATAAGGCGTTCGCCTTTTACTTGGTTGTATCCCGCACTGTCTTTTTGAATTAAAAACGCATTATTGAAAACTTTTAGGGTATCCAATTTCTCCGTTTTACTATTGGAAAGTATATGAATTGTATCACCCGTCATTTGATTTTCACCACTCCATAAAATTGGATTTCGAAGTAATTTGGTAATACCTTTTTTTTGGTTTACATAGATCGAGTCACTTTTGCCACTAGTAGGTTGTTCTCCTTCTGCACCTCTTTTAAACAATCGCGCCCGGTAAAATCCTTTTATAATTCGGTTTTCGGGTTTTCCTGTAACTTGTAATGTATCGGCGTGTACGTAAATGGAGTCTTGATCCCGTAGCGTAACCGCCACAGCACGTTTTGTAATGAAAACGGAATCTTTTTCACGAAACACTTCCGCATAATGCCCACGAATAATACTTTTGTTTACAGTATCGAGCACCTTAATATTGTTGGTTGCCGAAGCAAAACTTTTGTTTTGGTCAAAATAAATACTATCGCCGTATAAAATTCTATTTTCGTAATCTACACGAGAATTTTTTACAAAATGACCGGTTTTTGCACGGGTGTCATAATAGCCACGATCGCAATATATGGTACTAGATTCAGTCTTTATTGTTGAAGGACCATATAGATAAGCGCCTCCCGTTTCAGAATAAAAATCTAGTTGGGGTGAGTTTACTGTGTAATCAGGATTATTGATTACTACATCTGAAAGGAATTGGTATTTTTTAGTTTCGGCATAATAACGTCCAACTTGGCTTGTTAAGGTACTTGAAGTGTCTCTAACGGTTCCACCTGTTCGGTAATACGCTTGTTGTTTTATACGGTCAAAATAAAGAGTATCTGTTTTTAATGTTGTTTTTGGGTCTTTGAAGAGCACATCTCCACTGGCAAAAGCAAACTGAGTGTTACCATTGTATTCAGCATATTTACTGTCTAGTGTAACCGTATCAGCTTGGTTTATCTTTACATTACCATAAGCTTTTACAAAATTATCTTTTAAGTATACATACGCTTGGTCACACCACATTTCGACTCCTTCATGAACAATATACACTTGTCCAGTATCATCTTTTGTGTAAATAGCAGCATCGGGTAGTTCGGGTCTGATTTCAAGGTAGCCAGACTCTATGTCCACTTTTGTTTTCTCAGGTTCCTCTTGCGCATATAGTGTCATTCCGAAGAAAAAACAAAGTAGTATGTTTATGGATACTTTCAATATGTAGTTGCTTTTATACGCTTACGTAACGTGCCTTAACCTAGAAAAAGTATACTATCGCTCAATTGTTTGTACTCTGTCAGGGCCTACGGAAACAATTTTAATTGGAGTTTCTAGTTCTTTTTCTAAAAATTCGATGTAGTCATTTAGCTCTTTTGGAAGCTGTGATGCATCGTTCATTTTAGTTAAATCTTCTTTCCAACCTTTCATTTCGGTATAAACCGGAGTTATATTTTCCGCTTCGATATTGTACGGTAAATGTTCAATCGTTTCACCTTTGTATTTATAGGCAGTACATACTTTTAGTTTTTTGAAACCACTTAACACATCACCTTTCATCATCATTAGTTGGGTGACTCCGTTTACTTGCACTGCGTACTTTAACGCTACTAAATCGAGCCAACCACATCGTCTAGGACGACCAGTTGTAGCACCAAATTCGTTTCCTACTTTGGCCATTCGCTCACCGTCTTCATCAAAAAGCTCGGTAGGGAAGGGACCACTTCCGACACGCGTGGTGTAGGCTTTAAAAATTCCATAAACCTCCTTAATTTTACCTGGTGCAACTCCTAAACCTGTACAAGCTCCAGCAGCTGTGGTGTTTGATGAGGTTACAAACGGGTAGGTGCCAAAATCAATATCTAATAATGACCCTTGGGCTCCTTCGGCTAAAATGGTTTTATTTTCTTTTTGAGCTTTATGTAGATACTCTTCACTATCAATGAAGGTTAATGATTTTAAAACTTCGATTGCTTCAAAAAATTCAGATTCTAATTCGGCTAAATTGTATTGTATGTCTACATTATAGAAATCAATCATCGCTTCGTGCTTATTAGCAAGGGTACGATATCTTTCTTTCCAATCACTTAACTCTAAATCTCCTACGCGAATTCCATTACGTCCAGTTTTGTCCATATAAGTTGGACCAATACCTTTAAGTGTAGAACCTATTTTTGCTTTTCCTTTTGAAGTTTCACTAGCAGCATCTAATAATCTGTGTGTTGGTAATATAAGATGTGCTTTACGTGAAATAAGCAGTTTCTTATTAATATCAAGATTAAACTGAGAGAGGTTGTCTAATTCTTTTTTGAAAATAACAGGATCTATAACTACTCCGTTACCAACTAAGTTTACGGCATCTTTGTGGAAAATACCACTGGGAATAGTGTGTAAAACATGTTTTATGCCGTCAAATTCAAGTGTGTGACCTGCATTTGGGCCACCTTGAAAACGTGCAATTATATCATAGTTTTTGGTGAGAACATCGACGATTTTTCCTTTTCCTTCGTCGCCCCATTGTAATCCAAGTAGTAAGTCTACTGCCATAATGTATTATTGATTGGTCTGTTTTCGGTTTCCGTAGAAATAAAGAGAATGCTTTGTAATTTCAATATCAAAAACCTCTTCGATTGTTTTCTTAATAGTTTGTATACGCGGATCGCAAAATTCAATCACTTCACCATCAGATAAAATTACGTGATCGTGTTGTTTATCAAAATATGATTTTTCGTAATGCGCCTGATTTTGACCAAACTGATGTTTACGTACTAAACCACACTCTAGTAACAACTCAATAGTATTATATAATGTTGCACGACTAACGCGGTAGTTTTTATTTTTCATGTTGATATAAAGGGATTCTATATCAAAATGTTCTTTGTGGTCGTATATTTCTTGAAGTATGGCATAGCGTTCTGGTGTTTTACGGTGACCTTTTTCTTCAAGGTAGGCCGTAAACACATTTTTAACTATTGCCTGGTTATTTTTCTCAGTTTTGGTACTCATATCAAAGATGCAAAGTTACTCATTTTAAACTCGTGTAACTTTATCTATTCCGTTTATTTTTTTCAATTTCAAGACTAGATTGTCCAATACATTTTTATTTTTTACCACGACAGTTATTTTTCCGTTGAAAACCCCGTCATCACTATCAAAATGGACACCCCTCATATCTATATTCATATTATTTGATATTAGCTTTGTAACGTTATTAACAAGTCCAACGGCATCGATTCCTGTTATCACCAACTTAGCTTTGAACTCGCGTTGGGTAGAGTCAATCCATTTGGCTTTCATAATACGGTAACTGTAGTTACTTTGCAGTTGCAGCGCATTGGGACAGTTTTGTTTATGTACTTTTATGCCTTCGTTTACGGTAACGAAACCAAATACATCGTCTCCAGGAATGGGGTTACAACAATTTGCCATTTTATAATCCAACCTTTCTTCTTCCTTGCCAAAGACGAGTTGATCATATTTTTCGGTAATTTCCTCTTTGTTTACATCTTGAGGTTTATCTGGTTTTCGTATTTTATTTTTAAAGAAATTTACAAAAGCATTACTTCGCGATGCAGCAAAATCTTTCAACTTTTGATTATCAATAATACCAGCGCCTACGCGATAAAAGAGGTCTAAACTAGTTTTTACTTTAAAGAAAACAACTAATTGATTAATGGTTTTTTCATCTAAAGTAATTTTTAGCGACTTTAATTTACGTGCTAATACAGCTTTCCCTTCTTCGGCAATTTGCTTTTTCTCGTCTTTTAAAGATGATTTTATTTTTGAGCGAGCCCTACCCGTGGTTACATAATCAAGCCAGTTAGCAGAGGGGTTGCTTTTTTCTGAAGTAATAATTTCTACTTGATCGCCACTTTTTAACACGTGGCTTAAAGGGACTAACTTTCCATTTACTTTTGTCCCTCTAGTGTGCATTCCTACTTCGGTATGTACTTGAAAAGCAAAATCTAAAGCTGTGGAGCCTTTGGGTAAAGAAAATAAGTCTCCTTTAGGTGTAAAGACAAATATTTCTTTCGCGTACAGATTTAGTTTAAACTCTTCTACAAAATCTACAGCACTGATTTCAGAATTTTCAAGCGTTTCTTGTAACTTATTTAGCCAATCATCAAGACCGCCGTCTTCTTTTTCTTTGTTTTTGTATTTATAATGTGCAGCATACCCTTTTTCAGCAATTTCATTCATACGCTCACTACGAATCTGTACTTCTACCCATCTGCCTTTTGGTCCCATTACGGTAATATGAAGTGCTTCATAACCAGTAGACTTTGGGGAAGAAATCCAATCTCGTAATCGCATGGGATTAGGTCTAAAGTGATCGGTTACAATTGAGTATATTTTCCAAGCGAGGAATTTTTCATTTTCAAGATCACTTTTATAGATAATACGCACAGCAAACTTATCGTACACTTCATCAAAGCTTACGTTTTGAGCAATCATTTTTCTGCGAATTGAAAAAATTGATTTTGGGCGCCCTTTTATTTCATAATTTAAATTTTCAGCATCAAACGAATCTTTCAGAGTTTTGGAAAAAGCTTCAATGTAAGCATCTTGTTCTTCCTTGCTATCCCTTATTTTACTATGAATATCATTGTAAACTTCGGGCTCTGTGTATTTTAAGCCTAAATCCTCGAGTTCAGTTTTAATGTTATATAATCCAATGCGGTGAGCCATTGGAGCATAAATGTATAATGTTTCCGAAGCAATCTTAACCTGTTTGTGTGCTGGCATGCTATCCATTGTCTGCATATTATGCAAACGATCAGCAATCTTTATAATGATAACCCGGATATCCTCATTAAGCGTGAGTAGCATTTTTCTAAAATTCTCAGCCTGTAACGATACGTCTTTATCGTACGGCATATTAGAGATTTTAGTTAAACCATCTACAATACGAGCCACAGTTTCTCCAAACAGTTGTTCTAAGTCTGTTAAAGTGTATTGGGTATCTTCTACTACATCATGAAGTAAAGCTGCAGCAATAGAGGTTGCGTCCAGTCCAATTTCGGCAGCTACTATTTTCGCTACGGCTATCGGGTGGAATACATACGCCTCACCACTCTTACGTCGTTGATCCTTGTGAGCATCTACAGCTACATCAAAAGCACTTCTAATTAGTTTTTTATCATCCGCAGTAAGGTTGCGGTAACTAATTTTAAGCAGTTTCTTATACTCCTTGGCGAGTTGTTTCTTTTCGGCTTCTATAACAGCTTCGGTCATAAACTAAATGTACAATTTCAATATGTATTAAACAACAAAAGTTTTGTAGTTTCTTGAGGGATTGACTTTCAGATTAAGAAAATATATATTTTTGATCTAATACCTTAAAACCAAATTAACATTAACGTATCTTTAAAATCACAACTCATGTAAAGTAGTTACATTTGTGTGAATCGTTACAGACTGTATGCCAACAAAAACTATCCCGTACCAAGAAACCAATTATTTTTCAAGTTTAATTTGTGATTATCTTGCTGAAAAAGATGCGTTAAACCCGTTCTTCGGAAATTTCCCAAAACTGGAAAATTTCGGTAAACAGATTGAAAAAAAGCAAGGTTTTACACAGGAATCTAGGGAGATGTTAGTTGAAGCCTTAAAAAAGCAATATATAAACGTTTCCATTTCAAAAGAAACACGTGATAACATTCAATCGCTTTCAAATGAGAAAACGTTCACCATTACTACCGGACATCAACTTAACTTATTTACGGGCCCACTTTACTTTTTGTACAAGATATTTTCAGTAATTAACCTTTCAGAAAAATTAAACAAAGAACATCCTGAAAACCATTTTGTGCCCGTTTACTGGATGGCAACCGAAGATCACGATTTTGAAGAAATTAATTATTTCAATTTCAAAGGAAAAAAAATACAATGGAATAAAGATGCTTCTGGTGCGGTAGGGGAGTTGTCAACCCAAGGACTAGACGAAGTTTTAGAAGTAGTGCAGGCTAAATTAGCAAACAGTGAAAGCGCTCAATACCTTATAGATCTTTTTACGGAGGCGTATACAAAGCACAAAACATTGACTCAAGCAACTCGTTATCTGGCTAATGAGTTATTTAAAACATATGGGTTAGTAATTGTAGACGGAAATGATACTTTGCTAAAAAAGGCTTTTGTTCCGTATGCTGAAAAAGAACTAACCGAAAATTTATCCTTTAGAAAAGTAACAGAAACCACCAAAAAACTAACCGATTTAGGCTACTCCGAACAAGTACACCCACGAGAAATCAATTTATTTTATTTAAAAGAAGAACTCCGTGAGCGTATTATTGAAAGAGATGGAACTTTCTATGTTAACGAAACTGAAATATTTTTTTCAAAAGAAGAATTACTTGAAGAGTTGGAAAATTATCCTGAGCGGTTTTCTCCAAACGCGTTATTACGACCGCTATTTCAAGAAGTGGTATTGCCTAATTTGTGTTACGTCGGTGGTGGAGGCGAATTGGCTTATTGGTTTCAGTTAAAAGATTATTTTGAAGCAATGGAAGTGCCGTTTCCCATGTTGTTACTTCGGAATTCTGTATTGCTAATGTCTTCTAAGCTTTCAGAAAAATTAGAAAAGTTGGATGTTTCAGTAGAAAATTTATTTTTGAAACAACACGAATTGAAAACAAATCATACAAAATACCTTTCAGAAATTAATATTGATTTTTCAAAACAGCGCGAGCATCTTCAGCAACAATTTAAAGATTTATATTCAATAGCTGAAAAAACAGATGTCTCCTTTTTAGGGGCCGTGGGTGCTCAAGAAAAAAAGCAATTAAACGGTTTAGATAATCTTGAAAAACGCTTATTAAAAGCTCAAAAACGCAAACTTGCTGATGAGTTAGAACGGTTAACAAATATCCAAGATACCTTATTCCCAAAACAAAGTTTGCAGGAACGCACTATGAACTTTTCAGAATTTTATCTGGAATATGATGATGCATTACTTTCAGAAATTAAAGAAAACTTAGATCCTTTGGTGAATGAGTTTACAGTGTTGGAATTGTAGGGCTTCGATACAATCTTATTGAAATGATAATTAAAAGAATAGTGTTGAAATTACATAGTTGCTAATCTACTGTTAAAGAGATAATCTTCATAAGTATTGTTATAGTGTACTTTCTTCTCAATTGATTTTATAACTTCCACAGCAAAGTCGGTTTTGTACATTTCGCCCATTACATTAAGTCCACCGGGACTGAACACATTTATTTCCATCAATTTGTCACCCACAATATCAATACCGACTAAAAACATACCATCTTGCACCAATTTTGGACGAACAATTTCTGCTAATTCTAGAATTTGATCTGTCATTTTCACTTTTTGTGGTTTTCCGCCGGCATGAATATTACTTCGAATATCACCGCTAGCATTTACACGTTGCATAATGGCGTATTTTCCATCTTCAGATTGTAACGGAACGCCGTTCATTAAAAATAACCGAGTGTCACCATTTTTAGCTTCTGGAAGATATTCTTGAGCAATTACAAATCCGTCACGACAGATAGCATCAATAGTTTGGGAAAGATTTTTTTCACTTTTACTATCCATCATAAATACGTTTTTCCCTCCCGAACCTTGCAAAGGCTTTAAAATCATTTTTTGCTTTTGTTCTTTAAAAAAATCTTTTATTTCTTGTTGATCACGTGTAATTATAGTTTTCGGGCGTAATATTTCAGGAAAATGCTGAAAATACATTTTGTTTACGGCACTGGCTAGTGTACTAGGATGGTTTAATACCAACACCTTATCTTGCATAGCGATTTCTCCAAAAATAAAGGCTGCATTCTGTGCCCATTCACGTTCATCAATTTCATCAGAAGGATCATTACGTAGAAAAAGAACATCTAATTCTGCTGAGGTAATTTTAGTAAACTCTTCTTTTTGAACAGCTTTAAAATACGTTTCTTGGTTATTGAATTTTTTTCCAGTTATAGTTTTACAACGAGCGGAAAGATGACCATCACTGGCATATGCCAATTCGCCTACGCCAATAAAAAATACATCGTGGTCTCTTTTATAGGCAGCATAGCCTAGTGCTGGAGTTGTATAATTAGGCTTTTCGGTTTTATGGTCGTTAATAATAAATGCAATTTTCATAGGTTTCTAATTTAGCAATTCGGTTAAGTGTATTCCGTCTTTTAATTTTTGAAGGCGTTCTTTGGCGATATCTCGCTCTAAAAAGCGTGGTAAAACAGGTTTTTTAATAATATTTCGGTGTAATAACTCTTCAATTAAATTCACGTGATTGGTATTAAACTTACCGGTGTATAAGGTTTCTATATTTCCACCGTCTTTGATGTAATCCATAATGTTTAATAATCCGGCAAGGTAAACAGCGTCTTTAATGAGACCGCCGCCTCGGTAAATTCGCATGGTAATGTAATAGGATGTGTATTCGGTAAAGTTGTAAGTGTTGTGAAGCATAGAAAATGTTTCAATAAATGAAGCTCCATTAACTAATGAATTGGCGGCTTCCACACGACCGGCCAACAGGCGTAATCTATTAATGGTAAGCCCATTTACTAAATATTCGGCTAAAACGGCTAATCCTTCTTGCAATTTATCATACCCAGAAAAACCTGCATACATTTGTTGTAAAGGTTGTCTTTTTCCGTTGCAATAGGTCAGAATATGTGTAGCTACCTCGTGTTGAACCAAAGCATCACAGCGACTAGCATCCATAGAGAGTTTATCACTAATTAATAATTTGGTTTTTGAAACCATAATTCCTGCAACGTCTTTTCGTATTTGAAGACCTAATTCAAGTTTTGGGAACTTTTCTTGGTAGTAATCAATTTCTTCTTGCGCATGTTTAGCAAATTCGTGACAATCAAATCGATTCATGTCACTTCGATCATCTGACCTTGGGAATTTTTTCAAAATAGCTGCGGCACCTTCTAGTACTTCAGGTTTAATAGTACCATACAGGCTTTCTCCTATAAAACGAAAATTATCGGTGCCTCGTTCTTCAAGCATTGTCAATTGCTTTTCAATTTCCAGACGCTTATCCCGTAAAATAAATGACAGTGTAGGGTCGTCTACTTTATCAATGGGTAGCTGATATAATTTTCGCTTTTCTTGTTCGGGGTCTAACGCAATAAGCCGGTAATTAAAAGCAGGTTTTTCTTGAAATTTATTCTCTTTAAATCGTTCCCATTCGTGCGTAGCATTTACTGGCGTGGTGCGAAGTAAAAAAGACATGCGTTCGCTAATTTCAGCTAATTCTTGATCTGCTTGTAACGTAATTCTATCTAAATTGGTTTTGCCTAGCATTAGGTAATGATTAAAGGGATTCGAGGTTTGTACCCGAATAAACTCATAGACCGCACGTTTTACTATCTCTGAAAAACGAGAACTGAATTTCCTATAAAAAATAGAAAACAGTTGGTTTTCCTCTGGACGTTCATAAATAGTTGGAATGCCTAAGCCAATTATAAGTGCACCAGACTCTTTACTTTCATCAATTTCAATAAGTGCATTCAAGTGTTCTGGGTGCCGAGAATGCGTATCATTTACAGTAGCAGATATTTCTGGGTAAATAACACGAAGTTCATCAAACCCTTCTTTAAAAGCGGCTATGGTTGCTGGAGCTTTAGCTTCAGGACAGAAAATTTCAAACTCTGCATCGTGATCCTTTCGTAAGGGCCACATTTCAATAATTAAAAAAGCATTTAATTGTTTAGAAATGGTTTTTGAGATACATTCTAACAAGTTTGTAACATCAACAGTATCCTTTACCACAAGATAGGAGGCTTGTGTTTTTAAAAGGCCTGAAAAATTAGTGTCTTTTTCTTTATACCTGTACACGCATATGTAGGGAAGGAGTTTGTCTATGTGTAATTCTCCTCCTTCAGCAATTGTCTCACTGACTGGAAGTTCTTCTTCAAGATTTTTGCAGATGGTGTTGATTAGCTTTTGTGAAATCATAGTAATTAAATTTACTACAATTAACATTCAACTACGATTTATGAAATTGTATTTAGTAAAAAATTAACTGCAAACGTTAGAAGAAATAAAAAGAAAAGGAGCTTTAAAGGTTTATTTCCTGTTGCTGTAAATAATTAAGTGTATTAGGCCCTTCGTTAAAAAGCAAATCTAAAATGGATAAATTGGGTAGAAACCCATGATTGCTTTCAAAAACTTGATAATATGGGGCTAATTGAAATGGCTTTTCTTTTTTAGCCTTTGCCAAATACCGTAGGTTTTTAACGTTCTCTGGTTGTTTACTATATTCTTCTGTGTAAGAAACAGAAGGTTCTAACTCTATTAATTCACAAATAGTGTCAAAAATTTGAAGGTTATGATCTAAAAGACCTGAAACTTTTTGGTTGAATAATGGATACAGTTCATCTTCATAAAACTCAAAGAAAGGTGAAGTACGGTAGGCGGTTTCGAGAGATTTCCAATGTTGTGATTGCCAAGGGAATTCATTTTCAACGATTATATCTTTAGACTTTTGGCGTTCGCCGGTATGTTTTATAGGAACATTCAATAACAACTTTCCATTGCTATGTGCAATGTATGCCCGCGTTCGGTACGATTGTTTTTGGTAATTGCCCGATACTTCAAAAATTACTTTTTCAGCTTGACTTATAGCCACCATCTGTGCAATGGAAGGGAAGTAAGTAGGATGTACTAAAATGGATTCCATTTTAACAAAATTAGCTACTGTAAATACAGAAGAATTTTCTATTCACTTATTTTTTAGCGCTCTTCTTTCTTCTTTTTCTGAAGAAATCAAAAGCAAACCAAATACCTAATAGAACTAAGAAATAAGAAAGATAAGAAACAGGTTTTCCGCTACCGCCAACAGTTGTAAATAAACGTTCCCACCGAACTTTATTCATAATACCTTGCTTGGTTCCATCCCAGCTCATCCAGATAAACACAGGTTTACCAACTACGTGGTTAAAAGGTACGTAACCCCACATTCTTGCATCTTGCGAGTTGTTACGGTTGTCACCCATCATCCAATAATAATCTTGTTGAAAGGTGTAGTTGCTTATAGGGTTTCCATTGAGCAGTACTTGGTTTCCAGAAGTTGTAATTTTATTGTCAATCCCTAATTCGCTTCCTTCATATACTTCGATAATACGACGGTAAAAAGGTAATGATTCAAGGTTTATGTCAACTGTTGCACCTTTCTTCGGAATATAGATAGGTCCAAAATTATCAGCATTCCACTTGTAACGATCATCTTGTGGAAAAACCCCAGCGTCAAACTCTCCCGCATCAGATTTATAACGAAAAACCTCGGCAATATTTGGGTTTTTCTTGAGCATGCTCAGCGCTTCTTCAGAAACTGCGGGTAAAATGTATGCTTTTAAATCTTCGTCATATCCAATGCCATCAGTGATATCGTATTGATCCCTAAATATGTTCGGATTTATTTTACCTTTGGTTCTAAATGCATAAGAAAACTGAATCTTAGAACGATCGGGTAAGTCGTTTAGTTTTCCGTCAATATAAACGTAACCATCACGAACTTCTAAAGAATCACCTGGTAAACCAACAGAGCGTTTTACGTAATTCGATTTTTTATCAATTGGTTTATAGGCATGGCCTTTAGGTGGTGGACCTATATCTTCAAACTCATCAATTGGCCAGTTGAATACAACAATGTCATTGCGTTCAATATCTTGAAAACCTGGAAATCTAAAATACGGTACTTGAGGTTTTGGGATGTATGACTTTGTTTTTACTACCGGTATCGTGTCGTGAACCATAGGAAATGAAAGTGGCGTCATTGGCGCTCGAGCTCCATAATGGAACTTACTTACAAACAGAAAATCACCAACTAACAACGTTTTCTCTAGAGATGCTGTTGGAATGGTAAACGGCTGCATAAAATAGGTGTGTACAATGGTTGCAGCAACAACTGCAAATAAAATAGAACTAACCCATTCTCCAGCAGCAGTGCGTGGTTTTAAACTTCTTTCTTCAATATAAGTTACATCTTGAGTGTAGTTTATATAATAGAGGTATAATCCTAATGTGATGATAGCTAAAAAAGTATCTGCATTGCTATTTCGTCCAAAACTACGTAAGGTTTCTACCCAAACTACTGGAAACATAATTAAGTTTACAATGGGGATGAAGAGTAGAATAGTCCACCACCAAGGGCGATTAATAATTTTCATTAAAACTACTGCATTGTATACAGGAACAGCCGCTTCCCAAGCTTGTCTTCCAGCTTTAACGTATAACTTCCAAGTACCCAAAAAGTGGATTACTTGTACTAATAGGAAAAATAATAACCAACCTGTCCAACTCATATTTTATATTTTTCTGAAGAAATGTATTTCTTCTTTTAGTCTTTTTAATTTAAAAACATCTTGCAATACTACGAAATTCCCAAGACATCTTTCATCGTGTAAACACCGCTTTCCTTTTTAGCAAGCCATTCAGCAGCAAGGATAGCACCTTTAGCGAATCCATCGCGGGTATGTGCCTCATGCTTTATTGAAATAGTATCAATTTTTGAACTATACTCCACACTATGTGTTCCTTTAACATCACCTTCTCGTTTTGCAGTGATAGGTATTGTTTTTTCTGAAGTTTCCTCCAACGTCCAATTTTCTTTATTCGTATGTTTTATAATTCCTTCCGCAATGGTAATGGCAGTGCCACTTGGGGCATCTTTTTTTTGAGTATGATGAATCTCTTCTACTGAAACATCATATTCATTCCACGGAGCCATTAAATTAGCAACGTAATCATTAATGCTGAAAAATAAATTAACACCTACACTGAAGTTGGACGCATAAATGAAACGTGCGTTACGGTTTTCACATTTTTTTAGCACTTTTTTATAATCATCTAACCATCCAGTTGTGCCAGAAACTACAGGAATTCCTTCTTTAAAGCATCGAGTTATGTTTTCAACAGCAGCTTCAGGAATTGAGAATTCTATCGCAGCATCTGCTTCTTTTAAAGTGCCTTCTTCAAAATCACTGCCTAGTTTATAAACAACCTCATGACCTTTTTTAATGGCTAACTTTTCAATGGTTTTACCCATTTTTCCATATCCTAAGAGTGCTAATTTCATTATAATTTAAATCGAAATGACAAACCGTAATTGGCTTGTGTATTAATTGAATTTACTTCAAAATTGGGGGAAATTGAAAGATCTTCGGTAACGTTATACTGCTGTAGGTGAGCGTCCACATTGGCATCAATTATATTTAGCATATAAACTAAAACAACGGCAATAATACTGTAATCTTTATTCGTTTTCGCATTACGTTGGGCATCAATTAGCCGTTCGGTAGAAATGCCTTGAAATTCATCGTCTTCAAAACCAGCTAATCTTCTTTTATAAGCATCTCTAAACTGATTATAATCATCGTCATTTTTCAAATAAAAATATACGCCTGTGGCCATTCCAGCATAGATTATCGGAATTTTCCAGTATTTTTTATTGTAGGCTTGTCCTAAACCTGGTACTACAGCAGAATAAAATGCAGCTTTTGAAGGTGCTAGAGGATTATAAGGTTTTTTGTCTACAACGGTGTCTTTAATAACAATACCTTCCCTTTTTTCAGAAAGAACCACGCTATCTTTTTGTACAGCTGTAGAATCAACTTCTTGTGCAAAAGCTGCTGTTGCTATTATAAGAAATAGGATATTTAAAAGCTTATTGTTCACTTTTCAGAACCTTGAGAATACGTTGAAAATCTTCTTTGTTTTTAAAAGGAACCACCAATTGTCCTTTGCCTGATTTTGAAACTTTTACATTAACTTTAGTTTCTAAGAGATCTTCCAACTCCTTTCTGCCTTTATTGGCAAATTGAGGTGTAGTTTTTTTAGCTGGTTTTGTTTGTTTCTCATCACCAGATTTGTACGAACGCACTAGAGCTTCGGTGTCTCGAACGGATAATTTATTGCTAAGTATTTTTTCGTAAATATCTAATTGATGGTCGGGATCATCAACATTGATTAGTGCTCGCCCATGTCCCATAGAAATAAAACCATCACGCATTCCCGTTTGGATTATTGGGTCTAGTTTGAGAAGGCGAAGATAATTAGCAATAGTCGATCTATTTTTTCCTATGCGATCACTTAACTCTTCTTGAGTAATTTCAATTTCTTCGATTAACCGTTGATATGAAAGTGCAATTTCAATAGGATCTAAGTCTTGGCGTTGAATGTTTTCAACCAAAGCCATTTCTAATGACTCTTGATCGTTTGCAATTCGAATATATGCAGGAATACGCTCTAAGCCTATTAGTTTGGAAGCTCTATAACGACGTTCCCCACTAACTAATTGGTATTTGTTAAACCCTAATTTTCGAACAGTTATAGGTTGAATAACGCCTAGTTCTTTAATAGAAGAAGCTAATTCTCGAAGGGTTTCTTCGTTAAAGCTGGTACGAGGTTGAAATGGGTTTACTTCAATTGTTTCCAATTCTAACTCAACAATATTACCAACAACTTTGTCTGCGTTTTCATCTTCAGCAGATTTTATATCTTTCGAAGGGTCATTCAGTAAAGCTGAAAGTCCTCGCCCTAAGGCTTGTTTTTTAGTTGCTTTCGCCATCGATCGTTTCTAATTTTTCTCAATTAACTCTTGTGCCAAACTTAAGTAATTATTGGCGCCTTTACTACTAGCATCATAGCTAATTATGCTTTCGCCATAGCTTGGTGCTTCACTTAAACGCACATTTCGCATAATGATTGTCTTAAATACCATTTCGTCAAAATGCTTTTTTACTTCATCTACCACTTGGTTGGAAAGACGTAACCGTGAATCATACATGGTCAATAACAATCCTTCAATGTCAAGATTGTTGTTGTGTATTTTTTGAACACTTTTAATCGTATTTAAGAGCTTTCCTAGTCCTTCCAATGCAAAATATTCACATTGAATTGGAATAATAACAGAATCAGCTGCTGTTAAGGCGTTAAGCGTAAGCAGTCCAAGTGATGGCGCACAGTCTATTAAAATATAATCGTATTGCTCTTTTAAGCCTATAATGGCATTTTTTAACATTGATTCGCGCTTATCTTGATCTACGAGTTCAATTTCTATAGCCACTAAGTCTATATGCGCCGGAATAAGGTGCAAATTTGGCGAAGAAGTTTCCATAATGGCATCAGCAGCAGATATTGTGTGTTCCAAAATTTGGTAGGTGCCTTTTTCAACTTCTTCTACATCAATACCTAATCCCGAAGTCGCATTGGCCTGGGGATCGGCATCAATAAGTAAAACTTTTTTTTCTAATACGCCTAGAGAGGCAGCTAAATTTACCGAGGTAGTGGTTTTGCCCACGCCTCCTTTTTGATTGGCAATTGCTATTATTTTACCCATTAAGTTAGTTATGGTTTAAAGGCTAAAAATACGATTAATTATGCGGACATAAAATCATTTTTGTTAACAGGAAGTAAACATTTTATGTTTTTATAATGATTGCCAGATTACAAACTTGAGATTTTAATAGATAAGCTATTTATTGTAAGTGATTAAGATTTGTTTTTTTTAGAACGAATCATCATCTCAAGCATATCCCACATTTCGTCTGGTACATCTTCGAGTAAATTCATTTGTCCAGCACCTTTTAGCCATTCACCACCATCAATTACAACTACTTCGCCATTTAAATAAGCCGAAAAATCTGAAACTAAGTATGCTGCTAAGTTTGCCAATTCTTGGTGGTCACCCACACGCTTTAAAGGTACTTTTTTAGCTAAATCAAATTTCTCTTTTAAATCGCCTGGTAATAAACGATCCCACGCACCTTTTGTAGGGAATGGGCCTGGCGCAATGGCATTAAAGCGAATACCATATTTTGCCCATTCTACCGCTAGCGAACGTGTTAAGGCTAAAACTCCAGCTTTTGCAGTTGCGCTAGGTACTACGTAGGCAGATCCCGTAAACGCGTAAGTTGTTACAATGTTTAAAACGGTTTTATTTTCTTCTTTTTTATCTATCCAATGTTTTCCAAAGGCAAGCGTACAGTTTTTTGTTCCTTTTAAAACGATATCGATAATCGTATCAAAAGCATTGGCTGAAAGACGCTCGGTAGGGGAAATAAAGTTTCCTGCGGCGTTGTTTAGTAAAACGTCCACTGTTCCAAATTCTTTAACCGAAGCTTGTACCATGGCTTCAACTTCGTCATAATTACGTACATCACATTGTACAGGTAAAACAGTACCGCCCGTCTGTTCTTCTAGTTCTTTTTTAACGGTTTCTAGTTTCTCAATATTTCTAGAAGTGATTACCACATTGGCACCTAATTCTAGAAAATAGGTAGTCATTGATTTTCCTAATCCGCTACCACCACCGGTAACGACTATTGTTTTTCCTTTAAGTGCATCGTCACGAAGCATTTTTGCTGAAGTATCCATAGCTGTTTTTTTTATTAGTCTTGTAAAAATAGGGAATCGGTTTTAATTAGTATGCGTGCATAGTAAAATAATTACCAGCTTTTCTTATAAGCCACACAGTATTTAAACCGATCATCCCCAATTAATTTTGGATGCTGAAAATCACCTGTATATTTCATCCCAATTTTCTGCATTACTTTTTGTGATGGGATATTTTTATCTGGGGTAAAAGCATACACTTCTTTTAGGTTGAATTTTGGCAGAGCGGCTTCCAAACAGGCTTTGGCGGCTTCTGTTGCGTAGCCTTTTCCCCAAGCGCTGCGTTTTAAACGCCAACCCATATCTACACAAGGTGTAAACTTACTTTCCCACGTTTGATTCATAAACCCAGTAAAGCCGATAAATTCTGAGGTTTCTAATATATCAACAGCAAAATAACAGTATCTTTGTAGAATAAAATGGTTTTGTAGTTTCTGAATGAGATTACGTGATTCCTCTCCTGAAAGTAGGCTAGGGAAATATTGCATTACTTCAGGGTCTTTTCCCATTTCAATGAAGGGTTCTATATCTGAAGCTTTCCAATTTCGTAATCCTAATCGCTCTGTTTTCAGGATATAGTTATTCATTCTTCTGAAAATGCATCAATTAAAATTTGAAGTATTTCAATGGCCGCATCACTTATTTTAGTCCCTGGGCCATATACAGCAGTAGCCCCAGCATCAAATAAATATTGATAATCTTGCGAAGGGATTACCCCTCCTACAATTACCATGATATCTTCACGGTCGTGTTTCTTTAATTCTTCAATAACCTGCGGAACCAAGGTTTTGTGTCCTGCAGCTAATGAGGAAACCCCTAAAATATGTACATCGTTTTCAACCGCTTGTTTGGCTGCTTCTGCAGGTGTTTGAAATAAAGGGCCAATATCTACATCAAACCCTACATCGGCATAACCAGTAGAGACTACTTTCGCGCCGCGATCGTGACCGTCTTGTCCCATTTTTGCAATCATAATTCGAGGACGTCGACCTTCTATTTCGGCAAAATTATCTGCTAATTCTCTTGCCTTTGCAAAGGATGGGTCTTTCTTTATTTCTTTACTATACACGCCACTAAATGATTTTATTTGTGCTTTATACCTTCCAAATACTTCTTCTAGAGCATCTGAAATTTCACCTAATGTAGCGCGTTCCCGAGCTGCATCTACGGCTAAAGCTAATAAATTTCCGTCACCTGTTTTAGCACATTCGATTAATTTTTGAAGTGTCTCTTTTACTTTTTGAGTGTTTCGTTCTTTTTTAATGCGCTCTAAGCGTTCTACTTGAGAGGTGAGTACCTTTTGGTTGTCCACATCTAAAATTTGAAGTGGATCTTCTTTTTCAAGTCGGTATTTGTTAGTCCCAACGATAACGTCTTGACCACTATCAATACGAGCTTGTTTTCTTGCAGAAGCTTCTTCAATACGTAATTTCGGAATCCCTTTTTCAATCGCTTTTGTCATCCCGCCTAATTCTTCCACTTCCTCAATCAGCGCCCAAGCACTTTTTGCGATGTCGTCGGTCAATTTTTCTACGTAGTAACTCCCTGCCCAAGGATCGACAGTTTTAGTGATTTCAGTTTCTTCTTGAAGGTAAATTTGTGTGTTTCGTGCAATTCTTGCTGAAAAGTCTGTAGGTAAAGCGATTGCTTCGTCCAACGCGTTCGTATGTAATGATTGTGTACCACCAAAAGCGGCAGCCGAAGCTTCAACACATGTTCTAGCTACGTTGTTAAAAGGATCTTGCTCGGTTAAACTCCAACCACTGGTTTGACAGTGTGTTCGAAGGGATAATGATTTTGGGTTTTTTGGATTGAATCGCTTTACCAATTTTGCCCACAACATACGAGCGGCTCGCATTTTTGCGATTTCCATAAAATGGTTCATCCCGATTGCCCAGAAAAAAGAAAGGCGAGGGGCAAAGGTGTCAATGTCCATCCCAGCATCGATACCGGTGCGAATGTAGTCCAATCCATCTGCTAAGGTGTATGCCAATTCAATGTCACAAGTAGCTCCTGCTTCTTGCATATGGTAGCCGGAAATGGAAATAGAATTAAAGCGCGGCATATTTTTGGACGTGAATTCAAAAATATCACTGATTATTTTCATCGATGGCGTAGGCGGATAGATGTAAGTGTTCCGCACCATAAATTCCTTTAAAATATCGTTTTGGATGGTTCCTGCCAAGGCTTCGGGTGAAACGCCTTGTTCTTCGGCAGCGACAATATAAAATGCCATAATAGGTAAAACAGCCCCATTCATAGTCATAGAAACACTCATTTTGTCCAACGGAATTTGGTCGAAAAGAATTTTCATATCTTCAACTGAATCAATGGCAACTCCTGCTTTTCCTACATCGCCAAAAACACGTTCGTGATCACTGTCGTATCCACGGTGGGTTGCTAAATCAAACGCTACCGAAAGCCCTTTTTGTCCAGCAGCTAAGTTTCTACGGTAAAAGGCGTTGCTCTCTTCCGCAGTTGAAAAACCTGCATATTGACGGATGGTCCAAGGTCTGCGAACGTACATAGTAGAGTAGGGGCCTCGTAAATACGGTGAAATACCAGCTGCAAACTCCAAATGATCTAAATTTTTTAAATCTTTAGCCGAATACCGATTTTTAACATCGATTTTTTCAGCAGTGGTGTACGTTTTATTCACTACACTCGGTTTCGGATTTTTACATTCCGTTTTTTTTAAGCTAATATGTTGAACATTTTTTCTACTCATAACTATTAAAACTTCTAACTCCTAAATAGACCGCAAATGCTACAAACAATATAGCGGCAATAATCATTATAACTCTATAATATTTCGATTTGCTTAAGGTGTCCCTTCTTAAAAATAAGGCAAGGCCTATAATAGCAAACCCAATGCCTAAGATTATTTCAAGTGCTTCTCTACTCATTACTCTTGTTTTAAGCGTTCTTGTTCCGTTTGCTCTGCCAATCTTTTTTCTATAATTGGCTCAATAATTGTTTTTCTTGGCTTTGTTTTTACAAAAGGGTATAAATCTAAATCATCCTTCATACGGTCTTCAGGATTGGTATGATAATTTGTACCTAACAATTTAAGTTTCCCTTCGTTGTAAAGTTGCTGTTCTTTTTCAGCACTTTCTTTAATTTTTTGTTGAACTTTCCCTTCTTTCAACTGTTGTAGAAATCCGCCGCCTTTTTCAATGGTTTTAAATAACTCTAATGCTTTTTCGGCGAGTTCGTCGGTTAAGCTTTCTATGTAGTATGTTCCATCGGCTGCATTGCTAACCGTATCAAAATAGCTTTCTTCTTTCAAAACCAATAATTGATTACGGCTTATACGCTCTCCAAATTCATTGCTTTTATGGTACAAAGCATCGTACGGTAAATTACATATAGTATCGGCTCCTCCTAATATGGCACTCATACATTCGGTGGTAGTTCTTAACAGGTTTACATTATAATCATATAATGTTTTATTACGTTTTGAAGGCATTGCGATAATATGGCACGTTTCAGAAATTTTATATTCTGAAGCTAATGCGGCGTATAATTTGCGAAGCGCCCTAATCTTTGCAATTTCAAAGAAGTAGTTAGATCCTACGGCGACTTTGAAAGTGATTTCAAGAGATTGCTGTGAGTTGGACCCTTCGACTGCACTCAGGGTGACATTGTCAAAATGATTTAAGTATTCATTGGCGTGGGCAAGCGCATAGGCCAATTGTTGTACAATAGTTGCTCCGCCATTTTGATAGCCGGTTGTATCAACACTTATAATTGCTTCGGAAGAATTTTCAGAAAGAATATTTTCTAAAATTTTATGGTCTTCTTTTAAATTATGAAACCAGTTTCCGGAACGAGTAAGATTTCCTATTAAATCAATATTGTAAAAAACAGTCGTCTTTTTTTCTGAAAAAAACTGTTTCAACTTGGTTATAAAATCTTTTGAAAAAAAGGTAAGGTTGAAATAAATAGGGGCTTTTTCAAAAGGATATTTTTTAAATACTTTATAAATATCAAATTCATTTTCTGCTTCAAAAACAATCGCTTCTGCACCTCTTTCTATGGCATCGATTGCTAAATTATTGGCAATTGCTTCATCATCGATAAAAATATGCTGTGCAATATGCCAAGTAGTTGGCTGACCGGGAATAGGGGTGAAGGCTTCTTCAAAATCATCAGGATGGTAAAAAGGTTTTACGTGAATACCTTCCCGACTTTGCCAAACGAGCGTTTCGTTATAATCGGCACCTTTTAGGTCGGCTTGTATTTTTTGTTTCCACTCTTTAGCGGAAACGGAATCAAAATCTTTAAATAAATCACTCATCGTCTTCCTTGTTTTTAAGGCTGTCTTCGTGTTCTATAATATAAATATCTTCGTTTTCTCTTTTAAGATAGTATTTTTCGCGCGCAAACTTCTCTACTTCGTCACTATCTTTCATTTTTTCGATAAAGGCTTTGTCCTTTTCTATTTCAGATTGATAGAACTCAGCATTTTCTTGTAACCCTTTAATATCTTCGTCTAATTCTTCGTGAATAAACCACGAATTAGTATCAAAAAAAACCATCCAAGCCAGAAAGACCAAAACAATGAGCATGTATTTGTTGCTCAGTATTTTGAACCATTTTTTTTGTTTTATTTCTGAAAATTTCACGATTCGGTTTTTGCTAATTTTTGATTAATAATACTGCGTATTAAATTAACGGCAACAGTGTTATATCGATTCGTTGGTATAATAATATCAGCAAATTCTTTTGTTGGTTCAATGAACTGCTGATGCATGGGTTTTAAGGTGGTTTGGTAACGAGTTAACACTTCGTCCAAATCTCTGCCCCGTTCTGCGATATCCCGTTTTAACCTTCTTATTAAGCGCTCATCACTATCAGCATGGACAAATATTTTAATATCAAATAACTCCCTAATATCTGGGTGGGTTAAAATCAATATTCCTTCTACAATAACTACTTTTCGAGGATGTGTGGTAAGCGTTTCTCCGGTGCGGTTATGATCTACAAAACTGTACACAGGTTGCTCAAAACTATTTCCCTCTTTTAGCTCTTTTAAGTGACTCACTAACAAGTCGAAATCGATGGCTTGTGGATGATCAAAATTAATTTTCACCCGTTCATCTAACGATAGGTGAGATGTGTCTTTATAATAAGAATCTTGTGAGATGATGCAAACTTCATCTGCTGGTAATTCTTCAACAATTTGTTGCACAACGGTTGTTTTTCCGCTTCCGGTACCGCCGGCAATGCCAATTATGAGCATGTTTTTTTAGTTTTTACAAAAGTAGGGATTAAATAAGAATATAGAATATAGCGGACAGAATAAAGAAAAGTCTTTATCTACTTTTTAATATTTGCCACCTCTTCTTCCGTTACGGGTTTTTCTTGGGTATTACCCCAAGAGGTCATGACGTAGTTTAATACATCGGCAACTTCTTTGTCGCTTAATCCCATGGGTACCATGACACCGTCGTATTTTTTACCGTTAACTTCTATTTCTCCACGTTGTCCAAATTTTACAGCATGAATGCTTTCCTCTCTTTTATCGCTTAGCCAATTAGAGCCTGCCAATGGGGGAAATGTATTTGGAACACCTTTACCGTTCCCTAAATGACATTGCATACAGAAATCTGTGTAGATTAATGCTCCTCGTTCTTTGCTGGATTGTTGTGAAGTTTGATCTTTTTGTGATGATTCAGCAGTGTAATCTCCTATTTTTAAAGCTTCTTTCTTTTCTTTTTTTGAATTATTGCAAGCGGTTAAAAAAAACAAAGTGAATAGGATAACAGCAATTTTTTGCATAATTTAAATTATAAAATATTGATTGATACTTGTTTTAATTGAAAAGAATTATTGAGGAACAACTTTGAATATTCCTTGTCCTTCTACGGCGATGTAAATATAATCATCTGGGCCCATTTTTACATTACGAACTCGACCAATATCTTGTGCAATTTTTTCGCGACCTATTACTTTATCGCCATCTAATTTTACTAATTCAACATAATTGAATTTTAAGGAGCCTATTAACAAATGTCCTTTCCAGTCGGGATACTTATCTCCTGTTACAAAATCCATCCCGCAAGGTGCTATGGAAGGTACCCAATAATATTCGGGTTGTTTCATTCCGGGTTTTGATGTGATATCGGTAAATTTTGTGCCGCTGTAATTTATACCGTATGAAACTACTGGCCATCCGTAATTAGCTCCTTTTTCTACAATATTGATTTCGTCTCCACCTTTGGGACCGTGTTCGTGAATCCAAATTTTTCCAGTTGTAGGGTTTTTTGCCATTCCTTGCGGATTTCTATTTCCGTAGGTGAAAATTGCTTTTTTTGCATTGTTTTCATTTACAAAAGGGTTGTCATCAGGGATGCTTCCGTCGTCATTTAAACGATATATTTTGCCTCCATCGCGGGTAATGTCTTGCGGATTTACATCACGATTACCACGTTCTCCAACAGAGAAGTAAAGATAGCCGTCGCGATCAAACTCAATGCGCGAACCAAAGTGTTGTCCTCTTGTTGTGTTGGGACCTGCTTTATACAATTCTTCAATATTTGTTAATGCTTCATTTTCCAATTTACAGCGTATTAATTTTGTGTTTCCGCCGTCACCTTCCCCTTCGGTAGAAGCATAGGTTATATAAATCCAGCCATTTTCAGAATAACTAGGATGTAGTTCTATATCTAATAAACCTCCTTGTCCTCGATTGTAAACTTCTGGCACATTTTTTATTTCTGTTTTGTTTCCGTCATTAAAGTGAATGAGCTGTCCAGCTTTTTCGGTAATTAGCATGCTTCCGTCGGGTAGCCAGGTCATCCCCCATGGGTTGTCGAGGTTGTTAACTACTTTTTCTGTAGAATAGTCTCGGGTGTTTTGTGTTTTTAGAACTACGTCATTTTCTTTTTTACGTTGTGCACAAGAAGCCATAACCGTAAATGAAAGTAGGAGGACTAGGAGTTTTTTCATAGTAGATTTCTTTTCTGAAAAGATACTAAAATACGCTGAAACCTAAAAGGGCTTGTTTTTAATTGTAACTATTTTAAAGTTCTATTTTTTTAAATGAATAATGGCCTATTATTTTCCAATTGAACAGAACATCTTCTATAACTTGCCCGCCACCAATATTATGTACTACGAGATTTCGTTTTTTGTCAATTGATTTTTTATTAATTACAACTCCAATATGCGTAAGACCACGACCAAGATTCCAAGCCACAATATCCCCAGGGATAAATTTTTCTGGTTCTTTGGTATTTGTTTTTATTGTTCCAAAACGTGAGAAGAAAGTCATCAAGTTAGGAACACGACGATGGTCTATATTCGAATCGGTATTATTCAAGCCCCAGTTTTGTGGGTATTTGTGAAAATTTGCTTTCATATCCTCGTGTACTAATTGTTGTAGATCAACATCTAATATACGGTAAGCACGTATCACTACATCGGTGCATACACCTTTGTCTGCGGGAACATCTCCATTGGGATAATCAATTGAAAAATAACTGGGGTCATAGGTTACATCTTGTTGGGTAAGCTGTATGGCAGCTTGAGAAAGTGTTTCTTGTGCTTGTAAGGCAGAAAGACAAAACAAACTTATAAGTACGCAAACAATTTTTAGGTTTTTCATTGCGGTTTTATGGTATCTATTATTTCTTTGCTTTGGTCTATGGAGTTGTAAAACTCTTGTTTTTTAGACTCAAAATAGTCAGGCAACGGTATGTCAAAATCATTTTTAATGATGGTTTCTATATACATTAGGTTATTGGACTTAATAAGATCAAGTTGAAAGGCGTTATCCCTAAAAGAACCTAACCTTTGGTATATTTCTTCAAAAGCTTGCTCACTATCTCGGTTATGAAACACTGTTTTTATAGCGTCATTTACTCTGTTGTAATACAGAATGCAAGCTCTTTGTTCGCTATATAACTGTTGAAGACTTTTTAACTGATTTACCGTCAGACGGTTCATGAAATATGGTTTTTTTTGGACCACCCTCCAATAGGAATCCTTAAAGAAAAGATCTGGCTCAGGAAGTGGGGATTGGTGTAGAAATAGCTCCTTAAATTCAGTCTTAGTCATGCTATACTTTAAAGAACGATCTTGGTTTTGAAATTTTTTATAAAACTTACGCCAATAATTGGTCTCAAACTGGACCTGTTGAGTGTAATTTAGTTTTAGTTCAGTTATAAGGTTACTTTTAAGGCTCTCAAACTCTTCTTGTTTTTGTTGCTCATAGTCATATTTTTGGTACAAAAATACAAGCGTCAAACAACAGGTAGTTACTGCTAAAAGATATACAAAACGTTTTGCAAGAGTATGGGGTACGCTTTTTTTCATAGTTTCTGAAATGTTAGGTTGTTTTTAAATTAGCATCAATAATGTAAGGTAGATTATTTACTTGAAAAAGCACTTTGACTACGTGTGATTTTTTATAAACCTATTTAAAGTATTTCAGTTTATTCATTACGGACATGTAGTTTTTTCTAATCCAATTTTTTTTGAAAAGATACTATAAAATACTGAGGATATTTGAAAGTATGGGTTTAATAATAGATGAGAACATATGAGTTTAGAGGGAACTTATAAGGGGTTTTTAAAATAAAAAAGTCCCCCTAGTTAATTAACCAAAGAGACTCTGCGGGGGGCATTATTTTAAAAGCCTAACCATTCTAATTGATGGATCTCTGACTTCAATTATATATACGGAAAAATTATAGGGTCGGTTTTATCTTACAAACTATTTTTTAATCCTCTTCTAAAGCGGCTTCCAACTCATCTGTCATTCCAAGGTTATGAAACACATCTTGTACGTCATCATCATCTTCAAACGCTTCAATAAGGTTAACAATTTGCTTTGCTTCATCAACGGGTAAAGTTTCTGTATTTAAGGGGATGCGTTGTAATTCAGCATTATGAGTTTCGATATTTAAAGATTCTAGTTTTTCAGACATGCTGCCGAAATCCGTAAAATCCGTATAGATTACAAAAAAGTCGTCTTCATTTTCAAACTTAGTTGCGCCAGCTTCAATAAGCTCTAGCTGTAGTTCCTCAAAATTCCAGTCTAAACCTTCTTTTTTCAAAGTAAAAACACCTTTTCGGTCAAAGAGAAACTCCAATGAACCATTGGTGCCCAAACTACCATTATGCTTGGTGAAAATAGAACGAACCGATGCTACTGTACGATTAGTGTTGTCTGTTGTACACTCAACATAAATTGCAATACCGTGAGGGCCGTAGCCTTCAAAAGTCATTTTTTCATAACTATCAGCATCGGCGCCCGAAGCCTTTTTTATAGCTCGTTCAATGGTGTCTTTAGGCATATTTACACCTTTTGCATTTTGTATGGCATTACGCAATGATGGATTGGTTTCTGGGTCGCCATTTTGATTGTTTTCCTTTATTGCGACAGTAATTTCTTTAATAACGCGTGTAAATTGCTTGGCTCGTTTTTTATCTTGCGCGCCTTTTCGGTGTTTAATATTTGCCCATTTACTATGTCCTGCCATTTTTGAGGTTATTAAGTTTATTTATCAATTTTAAATCTTTAAAAAAAGATTTCTCTTATGGAGACTGAGTGGCGGTCACTGAGCGGAGTCGAAGTGAGCCGAAGTCCGAGTTAATTTACAACTTACTTGTTTTTTCAATTTCTTAAAAATACATTCTCTTAAAGTTTTCTGAAAAGATGAGTTTTTAAACATGGGTTTTTTACATTCTGTTGTAACAATTTTTCAAAACCGTATATTTACGGAAAATTCTTTTCTATGAGTGCAACTTATAAAGCCATGGTTAACGACTCGTTTGAGTTTTCAATGCCTGGCGATGCTATAAAAACGTTAGATAGCGTTTCTGAAACTAAAAACAAAGTACATCTACTTCAAAAAAATAAATCGGTCACTGCCGAAGTGATTTCCAAAGACCTTCTTAATAGAACCTATACGATTAAAGTAAACGGAAATAGGTATACTGTTAAAATTGAAAACGAACTCGATGCGCTTATTGCTGAAATAGGACTTTCCCTTGGGAATGATTCCGTTGAGAATGAAATTCACGCCCCGATGCCGGGATTAATTTTAGAAGTAAACGTAAAAGAAGGCGATTCGGTGACTGAAGGCGATTCGCTCTGTGTACTAGAAGCTATGAAGATGGAAAACGCTCTAGGTGCACCGAGAGACGGTGTGGTAAAAGCCGTACACATTGCTACCGGAGAAACGGTAGATAAAAATGCATTGTTAATTGAACTAGAAGACTAATGGATATTAAAAAAATATTGGTTGCTAACCGAGGGGAAATTGCCCTTCGCGTTATGAAAACCGCTCGAAATATGGGCTTGAAAACGGTAGCTGTTTTTTCGGAAGCAGACCGCAATGCCCCACACGTTAAATTTGGAGATGAAGCCGTATGTATTGGCCCGCCACCTTCTTCAGAATCTTATCTAAAAGGTGATTTAATTATTGAAACAGCAAAAGAGTTAGGAGCTGATGCGATACATCCTGGTTATGGATTTTTAAGTGAAAATGCAGATTTTGCTGAAGCAATAGAAAAAGCAGGATTAATTTTCGTGGGTCCAAAATCGTACGCTATTAAAGTAATGGGGGACAAGTTGGCGGCTAAAGATGCTGTGAAAGATTACGATATCCCGATGGTACCTGGAATAGACGAAGCTATTACAGATGTAGAGAAAGCAACAAAAATTGCAAAAGATATTGGTTTCCCTATTTTAATAAAAGCCGCTGCCGGTGGCGGTGGAAAAGGGATGCGTGTTGTAGAAGAGGAAAAAGAACTGGCCGAACAAATGAAACGAGCTATTAGTGAAGCGGAATCTGCTTTTGGTAATGGTGCCGTTTTTATTGAAAAGTACGTTGCATCGCCACGACATATTGAAATTCAAGTATTAGCCGATACACATGGTAATGTGTTGCATTTATTTGAACGTGAATGTAGTGTACAACGAAGACATCAAAAAGTTGTAGAAGAAGCACCTTCGGCGGTTTTAACGCCTCAATTGCGAAAAAAAATGGGCGAAGCTGCGATAAAAGTTGCTAAAGCTTGTGATTATGTGGGTGCCGGAACAGTTGAGTTTTTACTCGATGAAAATCATAACTTCTACTTTTTAGAAATGAACACCCGCTTGCAAGTGGAACATCCCGTAACGGAGTTTATCACCGGTATTGATTTGGTAGAAGAGCAAATTAAAATAGCCGACGGACAAGAACTATCGTTTACACAAGAGGATTTAGAAATAAACGGTCACGCTCTCGAGTTGCGTGTGTATGCAGAAGATTCCCTTGATAATTTTATGCCGAGTGTTGGTACATTAGATGTGTATCAACCACCAAAAGGAAAACATATTAGAATGGACGATGGTTTTGAAGAAGGAATGGAAGTTCCTATTCAATACGATCCTATGTTGGCCAAGCTGATTACCTACGGAAAAACCCGTAACGAAGCCATTCAACATATGATTGAAGCTATTGCTGATTATGAAGTAGAAGGGGTAAGTACTACCTTGCCTTTCGGGAAATTTGTTTGCGAGCATGAAGCTTTTCGAAGTGGGAATTTTGACACGCATTTTGTAAAGAAATTTTATTCTGAAGATTTGCTTAAGGAAGAAATTAAAGAAGAAGCCGAAATAGCAGCTAAAATTGCCTTGAAAACCTACCTGAAAGAAGTGGAGCAATTACGAGTACCAAAACATTAATAGCGATAGAGTTTATGAGCGATACGAATAAAGAATTACAGAAAAAGATAGCCGAAGCAAAATTAGGCGGAGGCGAAAAAAGAATAGAAAAACAACACGAAAAGAAGAAACTCACAGCGCGTGAGCGAATAGAATATCTATTAGACGAAGGCTCTTTTGAAGAAATGGGCATTCTTGTTACTCACCGTACCACCGATTTTGACATGGACAAGCAAAAATATTACGGTGACGGAGTTGTAACAGGATACGGAACAATAGACAACCGACTTATTTACGTGTTTGCTCAAGATTTTACTGTTTTTGGCGGCGCTTTATCTGAAACACACGCTGAGAAAATTTGTAAAATTATGGATCACGCCTTACGAGTAGGAGCCCCTTTAATTGGGCTTAACGATTCAGGTGGGGCCCGAATTCAAGAAGGGGTACGTTCGTTAGGTGGTTATGCCGATATTTTTTACCGAAACGTGCAGTCTTCCGGAGTGATTCCGCAGATTTCAGCAATAATGGGGCCTTGCGCCGGTGGAGCCGTATATTCCCCAGCGATGACCGATTTCACGATGATGGTGCAGGACAGTAGTTATATGTTTGTAACGGGACCTAACGTAGTGAAAACTGTTACGAATGAAAATGTAACTTCAGAAGAATTAGGTGGCGCTCATACTCACGCAACAAAAAGTGGGGTAACGCACTTTACAGCGAGTAACGATATTGTATGCTTAGAGCAGATAAAACAATTACTAAGCTATTTGCCGCAAAATAACCAAACTGCACCCGAATCTCTTCCCTATGAAATGGGGGATGAGGTGCGAGAAGAATTAGAAAGCATTGTGCCAGATTCTTCAAACAAGCCGTACGATATGCATACGGTAATTGGCGGTATCATAGATAAAGATTCCTTTTTTGAAGTACATAAAGATTATGCCGATAATATTATTGTCGGTTTTGCCAGATTAGGTGGAAGAAGTATTGGTATTGTTGCCAATCAGCCAATGAGCCTTGCCGGCGTTCTCGATGTGGATAGCAGTAAAAAGGGAGCACGTTTTACCCGTTTTTGCGATGCCTTTAATATTCCGTTGTTAGTATTGGTGGATGTACCTGGCTTTTTACCGGGAACCGATCAAGAATGGAACGGTATCATTTTAAACGGAGCTAAACTATTGTATGCGTTAAGCGAAGCAACGGTGCCAAGAGTTACGGTTATTACAAGAAAGGCCTATGGAGGTGCGTATGACGTTATGAACAGTAAACATATTGGAGCGGATATGAACTATGCTTGGCCTACGGCCGAAATTGCCGTTATGGGAGCAAAAGGAGCCAGTGAAATTATTTTTAGAAAAGAGATCGCTGCTGCCGATGATCCAGAGTTGAAACTTTCAGAAAAAGAAGCTGAATATGCCGAAACTTTTGCCAATCCGTTTAAAGCTGCACAACGTGGATTTATAGACGAAGTAATTCAGCCAAAAGAGACGAGAAGAAAGCTTTTAAAATCTTTTTCAATGTTAGAAACTAAAACAGTAGAAAGACCGAAACGCAAGCACGGTAATATTCCATTGTAAAATAGTTTAGTTTGTAGTTAATTTTATTAGTAAATAGCTAGTAATAGCGACTTGTTTTGTTAAATATTTTTTAAAAACAGATAGATAGACTATTCATTATTTTTAATTCGGAATATGTTTGGTTACCATTGTGCTTTATACATTAATTATAAATTAAAAAACGAAATAATGTCAAGATTTAAAGCAACAACATTAGTATTATTTGTAACTCTATTAGGCGGTTTGTCTTTCGCACAAGCTCAAGATACAATGCAGCCGCAGCCGCAATCAAAAGTAACTGATGCTGAATTAGGGAAGTTTGCTAAAGCTTTTCAGGTAGTACAGATGGAAAACCAAAAGGCGCAACAAAAAATGGCAACTGTGATTTCTGATAATGGAATGGAAGTAGAGCGTTTTTCTACTATCCAGCAAGCGACAGCTAATCCAAATCAAGATGTAGATGCAACCGATGCAGAGATGAAAAAGCACGGTGCAATTATGGCTGAAATTAAAAAAATGCAGCCTGCTATTGAAGCAAAAATGGAAAAAGCAGTAGCAGATTCTGGAATTACTATAGAACGTTATCAAGCTATTGGTACCGCGTTGCAACAAGATAAAAGTTTACAACAGCGTTTTCAAAAGATGATGATGGCAAATACTACACAAAAGCAGTAGTTTTTACATAAAATATATTGAAGGGATATGTAACAGTATCCCTTTTTTTATACAATAAACCCTCTGTTTGATTTGCGCAGGTATAGGAATTACTTATTTTTGCAAGCCCTACGGGATGTAGCTTAGTCCGGTTAAAGTGCACGGCTGGGGGCCGTGAGATCGGAGGTTCGAATCCTCTCATCCCGACCAAGCCATTATCAAATGGTGTCAAAAACCTGTTAATATCATGATTTACAGGTTTTTATGTTTTTTGGCATATCATAAGATTTGGTGTAAAACCACCCTATATGAGTCCGATTCGGTGACCTATTCGGTGACCTCCAAAAAAAGTTCGTATATTGTCTAAACGCTGATTTGACTTTCGTTTTCACGCATGTTGTCTAACTTGAAAACGAATAAATTATGAACAATCCGGTGACCTTTGGGATTACCTTTATCCTAAAAACGAGCAAAACAAAAAATGGAACTGCACCACTTTATGCACGAATCACTTTAAACGGTGATCGTATAGAATTAAGTCTACAACGTAGAATTACCCGTGATCTATGGGACGAACAAAAGAATCGCCTAATTGGTAGCAGTGCTGAAAGCATTCAAGTAAACAGGTCTATTGATAGGACTTATAATCAAATCTATGAGTCTTTCCGCCAGTTACAAGATGAAAATAAAATATTAAGTGCACAGGCTATTAAAGCAAGATACTTAGGTATTGACGATGTGTCGAAAAAAATTTCTGATATTCTCAATTATCATAAAGCAAATATGGGTACTGTCCTTAAGCCTGGAACACTTAAGAATTATGTTACAACAGAAAAATATCTCTATGAGTTTTTAAAGAGTAAACTAAAGACCGATGATATTTATCTAAAACAAATTAACTACAGTTTTATAGTGGACTTTGAGCACTTCTTACGCACCTTCAAATCCAAAACTCACCGTCCTACACCATCTAATAACGGAGTTATGAAACATTTGGAGCGGTTAAAGAAGCTCTTCAATTTGGCACAAAGGCTAGAATGGATTCAAAAAGATCCTTTTGCCAAATTTAAATTAAAATTCACAAAGGTAGAGCGTGAATTTTTAGATGAATTGGAGTTAGAAAGAATTATCAATTTGGAAACTAATAAAACTACTTTAGCCAAAACTCGTGATGTATTTGTTTTCTCCTGTTTCACAGGCTTATGCTATATTGATGTAAAGCATCTTACCAAAGACGATATAGTACGTGGAATAGATGGAAATCAATGGATACATACCGCAAGAGAAAAGACAGCTACCCCCGTAAAAATTCCTATTCTTCCCAAAGCAAAAGAAATCTTAATTAAATACAGAGAACAAGAGAAAATAACCGATTTATTGCTACCTGTTTACTCTAATCAAAAAATCAATCAATACTTAAAAGAGATTGCCAAAATATTAAACATTCGAAAGAAACTAACCTTTCATATAGCACGGCATACGTTCGCAACCACAGTAACACTTTCTAATGGGGTCCCTATAGAAACGGTATCAAAACTTTTAGGGCATACTAAGTTATCTACCACACAGATCTATGCGCGGGTAGTGGAGAGAAAGGTAAGTGATGATATGGATATTTTGAAAAAGCGGTTGTTGAATTGAAAAATAAATTTATAATGATAATATAATATTACTATTTATATTCTTGTGGAAAATACAGTTCAGAGGAAATAATATCATTTACATTGGCTATTTTAGAATTCCTATTTAATTTCAGATAATTGTTTTTTTCCATTTGAAGAAATTTATGTCTTGTTTTATTTTTAAAACCTATCAAATTTACCAATATACTTGTATTAATTTAAAAAAACCTGTGCCAACTTCATGCGTTGTCGGCACAGGACAAAAATTCAAACCAAAATTATTGTTTTATGATTTTCTGAGTTTTGATTTTTCCGTCAAATTCAATTTGCATCAGATACACGCCTTTTTTTAATGAGGCAGTATTGATCTGTATTTTCGCAAGACTTGGGTCTGTTTCCAGCACCTTTTTGCCCAATATTGAAAATATACGTACCGTATCAATAGGGTTAATCGCATCTATATACAAGTTTTCCTTTACAGGAACCGGATAAACGGACAGGTGGTCAAATTCAATATCCTGCGTACTCAATATTTCTCTTTTGGCATCAAAATAGAGATTTTCTCCATAAAGTCCATCGCTCGATGTTCCTGCAAAGGCAAAACAAGGTTTTTCATCATTGGTTTCTGCAGTAGCGGAGGCAAAGCCATCCCAAACATCTATATCTGAATCGCCCACTGCTTCAAACGCATCAAAATCGGTTCCATTGAAAGTAAGTGATCGGTTTGTGTCGTTTTCCATATCATCGATACGGTCTCGAACATATGAAGTGCGGATGGTTTCGACACCATTCCCCTTACGTACCCAAGCATCGGTATGGGCTATGTTCCAGTCGGCACCGCCTGAATCAAAATTACTAAATATAGAAAAAGTTCCCTCGTTTTCGCGCAGGTAACCTACCCCGTTAAAATTATCGCTTGATCCCGTGGCGCGGTCCGAAGCCCATATAATTACTTTGTCTTCTGTCAATCCTTTTCTAGCCGCTGCAATAGAGGGGTTCAAGGTTTCCTGGTTGCTGCCATCTTCTAATGTTTCGCGGGGTGTCCATGAAGCGGGATCGTTGTAGTCGTTGTTTACATTTACATACAGGTTGCCGCTGCTTCCGCCAGTATAGGTGGTATAGGTAGCACCATTTAAGCCGTAGGCAAAGTCTATTTGTGCACCAAAGACATTATCGACATTGGTTTCGTCCACCCAGTCGAACCCATAACTACCGGCGGTACTTCTTGCAGAATACACAAGTTCTCCACCTCCATCGTCTTTAAGGTACGTAGCAAAAACCCTTTGTTGGGATGTGTCGCTTGGGTAATTACGATCAATAGAGAAATCTTTCACATCGGTAGCTACGAGTGATACGTCAAAGGTTGCTGTAGCAAAATCCCATCGTAATGCTATAAATGCTTCATCATCAAATAGGGTATAGGCAATTAGGTAACCATCACCATTACCATCAATGGAAATCAATTGCATCCCACGAATAGGCACGGTAACAGGCTCATCTTTCCATAAGTTAAAAGAAGCACCATCATCGGTAGATTTATAAATATAGATATGGTCTTCGGACCCTCCAAAATCTATTTCATTTTCATAGACGCCTATATAAATATCCCCATCTAGGGTCACTACCATATCTACACCATCAATGAAACCCTCACGAATTAAATTATCGTCGCCCCAATCTCGAGTGGGTGTAATTTCTGGGCGTTTTTTTATTACGGATGGCACATAGGGTGTACCGTCGCCTATTCCTATAAAAGTCCCATTGTTGGCCACCGGTTTGTACAAGGCGGCGATTTCTGGATTGATTTTCTGCCACTCGGCTTTAATTGCCAACCTGTTGGCGTTAATCTCTGCAGCAGTCCCCGTAGTCTCCAGAGTTTTTGCTTGGTCGTACAATTGTTGAAGCTCCGCGGTACGTTCGGGCACCTGAAACGCTGTACCGTTTGTAGCGGTATCGGTCTGTGAAAAGCCTACCATTGTTATAAGCAAGCAGCTTAAATATGTAAATATTGTTTTCATAATAATTAATTTAATTTTTGAGATATAATTTTTTTACCCCCGTCACCCCACAATTATAAACACTTAATTATCAGGTGTTATAAGCTGTGCAACAAAGGTTAAAATAAAAAACCTGTGCCAAGTCCAATTGAAATTGGCATAGGGTAAGAATAAAAAACTAACTTAACAAAGGGGAGTTTTTTATTGATAATAATTTTCATTCAAATATTTTCAGAAATGCTATAATTTCGTTATTCAACTTTTCAAAAAAAATATTTTTATGCTTTCCTATATTAAGCACCTCTGGATTTTTGAGGAGTAGTTTTTACTCCACCACACAGAGGTACTTTTCTTAACAATTAGATTCAATACTATTCTGAACACATATAACCCCCACTTACATTTTCTAAAGTATTATTACCTTCTGTAAGGTTTGGATTGGCTGGTCCATAACGGTTATATAATGCACAAGCATCAACATCTTTAAAAGTTGTGTTCGTAACACTTAACACTGGATCTACCCACATCTCAATAGCACCACCGGCTCCTGCACCACCAGCATACTCAATTAAAACATTATCTATTTTATTTTGTACGGAAGAAGTCCGGCGAATAGAAATAGAATGCCAAGCTCCTGGTGCTTTGGTTACCCCAGTAAATACAATTGGATTTTCTGGTGTTCCTTCAGCAACTAGAGCACTGCCATCGTTAAAGGTCTTGTCTAATGTTATCCCTTTGCCGTCTTCAAACTCGACAACAACACCCGGTTCTATAGTGAACTTGGCACCATCTTCTATGGATAAACTTTCAGCAATCCTATAAGGGACGCTTAAATTTTTCCAAGTTTGAGAATTTCCAATTTTTCTGGATCCTGCATCGCCAATTAATCGAATGGCGTCAATAGTATTTCCAGTAAAATCTCCGCCAGAAATATGGCTTGCAACATTGGCTTCTGCGTATATAGGTGTATCACAGCCAGTTATTGTACAGTTATTAATTTCTACATTATAATCATACCAAGTGGCTTTTAAACCATTGGTCGCTCCATTTGTTATTGATACATTATTTAGTCTGAAATAAATACCTGGTCTAAAAATTAAACTTCCAGACTCATTATTTCCACCTAAAGTACCACCTCCGGCATAATCGATGGTTACATAATCAAACTGATTTTTAACACTTTCACTGCTAGAAATAATACCCTTCCATGCTCCTTTTGTTTTAGTTAAAGCAGTAAAGGTTATTGGGGCACTTTGAGAACCAATTGCACTTACAGATCCTGATTCTTTAACATTCATCCCTGCTGCATCAGCGAACTCAATGACCACTCCTGGTTCAATTGTTAGGTCAATTTCAACAGGAATTACACAATCAATAATATAATCTACGCCATCGATTCTGTTTTCTAATAAAAGTATAGCATCATTATTATTGCTTTGAAAAGAATTGCAATCCAGTACAATAGGAGCTATTTCTTCTTTCGTTGTAAATGAAGCTACATTGCTCAAGGTCTCTCCTTGATTACCATCTTTGGCCATGACCGCCCAATAATAGGTGTCGTCAGGATTTAAATTATCCTGTGGCATGTACGTAATGTCGCTTAAACCTGAAGCAACCGCTGTGGTAGGCGGATTTTCAGTGTCAAGATATACATCATAACTTACGGCATCGCCATCAGGATCTATTGCGGGTTCCCAGGTAAAAGTGGGTTTTAAATCTACATCGGTAGTACCATCGGGCACCGTTATCAAGTTAAAACTGCTCGGTGCTTGATTGCCCGGATTTGGACTGTCGTCGTCTTTACTACATGAGAATACACTTATTACCAAAAGGGTTAAAAGTGTTGATTTTAATGTTTTCATAAATTTGATTTTGAATTTTTAAAAGTTTTTAGGGGGAGTTAAACAATCTCGATTTTTTAAATATCTTATTGAATAAAATTTGGTTGAATATGAACGGTGGCCGTAATTTGAACCCCTTGTTCTTCCATGTCAAGATCGTTAAAACTGCCCTCTATTTCCAGATCGTAAGCTGCTATTCCTGCGACTCCGGTTATCACCTTCGTTTCTAAATTAGCTATTGTGGCCGTACCAGATTCCGCAACATAATCTTTATCACCTACTGATATTGTTACCAAGGAAAATTCTGAACTTTCGTTCCATCCTTCGGAAGGGTGTGACATGGGAAAGGGTTGACCATTATTTTTTAACGTTAACCCAGCGTCAATCACCACTACATTATCTTCATCGGCAAGGTTTAATGACAATCCTTTATTTCCAGCACTGTTATCAACATAGGTGCTGAATATTGCTTGGCCTTCATGTTCTCCCTCTGAATCCCAAAAATTGGAATATTCTGTACCGTTTAACGTTATGCTGTAGGAACTTTCACCATTATTATCAGGGTTATCTGGGATTGGGTCGCCATCATCTTTATTGCATGAGAATGCACTTACTACCAAAAGGACTAAAAGTGTTGATTTTAAAGTTTTCATAATATTTTTTGAATTTTTAAAAGTTTTTAGGGGAGTTAAACAGTCATAATTCTTTAAATATTGAATTTAACACCGGCTGCTAGCACGAGCTGTCCGCCGTCTATAATAACATACTTTAACTCTGCGAAAGGCATGATGCTACTTCCTAAGTCTAAGTTAGCGCCTGCACCGAGGTTAAGGCCAAACCTCCCGTCTGATTCATCACTGGAGAAGTTGCCAAATTCACCAAAATCAATATCTGCATCCACACTAACATTGGTGTAATTTAGCCCTCCCAGACCATAGAGTTGAAAGCTTTTATTCTGCAAGAAATAATAGTTTACATTTCCATTGACTTCCCACCAGTTTACCGTGATAAAGCTTTCTTCTTTGGGCAGGTAATAAATAAAGCTTGGCGAAATACTAAGATTGTCCAGCACGCCAAATTCTGCATTGGCACCAATCCCGAGGTTTTCAATTTCGGTACCGTAGGCAAGTTCAGCACCAATACGGGTATCAATCTGGGCCTGCGAGGCCATAAAGCCTGCAAAAAATAATACTGTGGCGAAAAATAATTTTTTTGTTTTCATTATAGATTTAATATTTAATTTTAAAATTAAGTTAGAGTTTCTCGGCAAAAAGTTTGGCCACTTTTAAAGACTTAGCTTTATTAGAAGCTGCATTGGCAGAGGTTTCTGCTTTTATATGAATTAAATTCCCATCTTTTAAAAAGGTAATCTGACCCATTTTCTGGCTCCAAGTTGCCATTTCACCTACGTTATTTATCGTTTCGCCATCCTTATAGACAGCGATAGATTGCTGGTATAGTTTCTTATTTACGTTTATGGCCCAAACAATGCTCATTTCAGCAGGGTGATCGGCCATGCGGCCATTAAAAACTTCGTATGGAAACGTTATGGATTCCCATTTGTAATAACAGACAGGGTATTGGGTGCTTTCTTTTACCTTACTCGTCTCAGCATTTGCAGGAATGGCTAATGCAATTTTTATTTCAATATCGCTCAATACTTCGCACGGTGACTGTTCTATGCTTGTATGCGAGTTAGCGTCAATCTCTTCAGCAGAAGATTTTTCTGAGTTTTTACATGCGAACGTGTAGGTTAAAATAGCTAATAAGACTAACGTCTTTTTCATGGTTTTAGATTTATAAAGGTTTGTCATGGCTTCAGTTTGTTTTGTTACTTTTTGACAATCTGTTTGACCACGGTTTGATGTGTGGTCGTGGTGATTTCTACAAAATAACTTCCTGTGGCAAGTGATGTAACATTGAGGGCTGTATTTTTTTGCCCAGGGGAAACCTGTATCACTTTTTGCCCCAATTGCGAATAGATTGAAATGTTTTCAATCGTGTTTTCTGTTTTAAGGTTTACAATATCCTTTGCTGGGTTTGGGTACATGGTTATGTGGTCTATTTTGTTTTTCCCTACACCTAAGGTAGATCTACTATCAAAATAAAGACCATAGCCCCGGGTGCCATCGCTACTGGTGCTGGCGTAAGCCATACAGGGTTCTCCGTCTGCTGTTTCGGCAACTACAGTGGGAAGGCCTTCAAAAACATCGATATTAGGGTCTGAAACTATTTCAGAACTTTCAAAAGTACCATCGCCTTCATAGGTACGGGATACCGCTATATTGTTTGCGGTATTATCTGTATTGAGATAGGCTGTTTGTATTACATCTACAGTGTTTTGCCGGCGCACCCAACCATCTATATGTAAAAAATCACCATCATTAGAGGGGGTTATGGTGCTTATGGACGAATAAGAACCGCCATTTTCTCTTAAAAGGGTTTCGTTACTTACCTTACCGATTGATTGTGAAAAAAGGGACACCCCAATAATAACGTGGTCATTGGCAGGGATTTTTCTCGCTGCCCTAATGGTAGGTTCTGAAAGTTCTTGGTTTGAAGATGGATTAATTATCACTTCATCTCCAGCCCATGAGCCCGGATCGTTATAATTAGGGTTAAAATTTGCATACAATTTGCCAGAGTTACCCCCTATAAACGTGGTGTAGCAACCGCCGTCCCTACCATAAGCAAAGTCAACCTGTTTTGCACATACAGGTATTTCTGTTTCATCTAGCCAGTCAAACCCATAACTGCCTGCCGTACTCCTTGCGGAAAATAGCCGCCCCCCTTCAGAACAGGCCGTATCTTCTTTTAAATAGATAGCAAAAATACGCTGGTTGCTGGTATTGATGGGGTAGTTGCGGTCCATGCTAAAATCGGTTAAATTACCTACTATGGCAGGGCCAGCTTCAATATTGCCGTTGCTTATTTTCAATCTAATGGGAGAAAGTATGCCATTATCGCCCAATGTATAAAGAAGCAAATACTCCTCACCGTTTCCGTCCATCAAAATTGTTTGTAGTTTTAAGAGGTTGATGTTACCAAAGCTGATGGATTTCCATAAAGAAAAGCTAATACCGCCGTTGAGCGATCGATATGTGTTAACGTCAACACCTCCACCAACTAAGTTTTTATAGCTGGTAATATAAATATCGCCATCGCCGGTTACGTCCATATCCAATCCGTCAACAAAATCATCGTGAATAAGGATATCGGTGCCCCAATCTTCTGGGGATCGGGCAATGGGCTGGGCATCTTCTGTGCTAATTTCATTTTCTAGAATTGTTAGCCCGTTCAAATTGCCGGTTTCCACTGGTTTATAGAGTGCGGCTATCGCAGGATTTACCTCTTGCCAAGCATTTTTAATGGCAAGACGGTTGGCGTTGATCTCTGCCGCCGTACCATTGTTTTCAAGTTGTTTTGCCTGTTGGTACAGCGCTTTTAGTTCTGTTGTTCTTTCTGGAACATCCATTTGCGTTCCACTGGAAGCTGTTTGTGCCATCCCCGTAAAAACAAAGAGGGAACACAGTAAAAGGGTAATTGCATTTTTCATAATTACTTGTTCTTTAGTTAATCTTAGTTTCATTGTTGTTTGTTTTTAATGCCAAAGCTTGGGGAGGGGGTGTTTTAATTATGGTTTTTTTTACTGTTCAATAATTGATATTTGTTTTCTGTTTCCGGTATTCAATGTTCCTTGTAAGGAATTCAAGTAAATGTCCCTTCACATTTCCCCGACGGGGCATCGGTGGGCCTGGAACGTTCCCAGGGCGGGTTGTTTTGCCCCTATAGGCTATGGCGTTGTGAAAATTGTCGTGATCTAACAATATCTTGGTATCGTTCAATTTTTCTGCAATACGGTTGAGTTCGTGAAAGGGGCTTTCCAGTTGCTTGCGTGCCACATAATCGGCATCAAACTCGGTTTTCTCCACCGTGCCGGGGAGGGTCTCCGGGGCTTGCTCCATATAATCTTTGCACTTGTTGACCAATATTTTATTTCGGTCGGCCACAGAGCCGTATTGTTGGCACTCTTCAGGAGTAAGGTTCACTACCTTTCCTTCCAGCACTTGTTTGATCTGGGCAATGTTTTGGTTTATTTGTTCCAGTTCTGCTTCGGTAAAGCTGATGCTTATTAAATTGTCTAATGCCATGATATTGGTTTTATAAATTCGTATTGCGTATTAAGTATTGGAAATTGAGAAAAGCAGCAACGATAGTAATTTTGAGTCTGCTTGCCTGATAGTTTGGTAAGGCAGGCTCATTTACCATTTGCTATCTTTCCCCAAAAATGGCCAATCCTCATCCTTATTCTTTTACCACTTTACGGCTATCCCCGTTTTTATTGTTCAGAAAATACACCCCGGAAGCTAAGCCGCTCATATCTAATTGGATATCTTGACCACCGCCTTCTATTTCTTTCAGTAACCGTCCCTGTAGGCTGTACAATTGTAATTTAGTGGGCTCTTGCATTTGGATATGCAATACGTCCTCTACCGGATTGGGGTACAGGCTAAACAGGTTTTTCGGATTTTCTAGGTTCTCGGTGCCCAATTGCCCATCATCCACAAATACGGAATTCATGGCATTATTTTCTGGACAAGCGAAGCTAGTAACAACTATAGTCCCATTTTTCCATAACGTAGCGAACGTACATTCATCATTACCATTAGTTGCAGTTGAAGTGCCCGCTACATAAACATCATTGCCAGTAACATACACCGATTTAGCCTCTGCGCCGTCAAAAGCACTATTTATGCTTAATGGTTCCGGCACTCCATTTTTCCATAGTTTGGGGTCATCTCCATCATAGCCAGCCACGTACACATCACCATTATTAACAAATACGGAATTGGCTTTAGCTGTTGAAGACCCATCGGTCAGGTTTTGTGCATTGCCATTTTTCCATAGTTTGGCGATATCATGTGTTCCGTTGTCTTCATAGCCGGCCACATAGACATCACTACCAGAAACAAATACGGATCTGGCCACAGCGTCGGTTGAACCATCGCTAAGGGCTTGTGGCGTTCCGTTTTTCCATAGCATGGCAACATTTGTTTCGTAGCCTTCATGTCCCGCCACATATACATCGCTGCCGGATACAAATACCGAATAAGCTATACCTTCAGTTGAACCATCGGTCAAGTTTTGAGCTATTCCGTTTTTCCATACGATAGCAACATAATATTCACCAATAAACTCGTGTCCTGCCACATATACATCACCATCGGAAACAAAGACTGAACTGGCTCCAGCAAAGTCACTACCATCGGTAAGGATTTGTTCATTCCCGTTTTTCCATAATTTAGCAACATACCTTGAACCGTTTTCTTCATATCCTGCCACGTATTCATCGCCCTCATAGACAAATATATCAAGGGCTCCAGCACGATAGTTTCCATCGGTAAGCTGATGCTCGGCACCATCTCCGTCCCAGATTTGAGCAACGTCCTCAGATGAGCCAGCATTGTCATAACCGGCTATATACACATCTTGAGCATTGATGCCTATACCGAAGCATAAAGCCCAAAGCAAGATTACTTGTTTTAAAATTGTAGTTGTTTTCATTGTATTTAGGTTTTCAGTTATTTAATTTTCTATTCGTTCTTCTATTTTTTAAATCTTCTTAAACCATTCTTCCATGGTTGGTTAGTACAATAGGAAAAATCAATTATTTTATTTGAAAAGATACCTGCACCACCACCTTGTTTTTATGTACTATGTTCAATGTGTGATTCCCTTGTTCTATATAATCCACATTGATATAAATGTCCTGCTCCTGAAGGTGACCTAAGGAGGTTTCTGATTCGCTTTTGCACTTGTATTTTTTCAAAATCCAGGATTCCCTTTGCGTTTTTGTTGCTCCAAAAGTAGTAGTGTGCCGAGGCAGAAGGCTTTCACTATTGTAACAGATACTTGCACTTTTTTTTAAACGCCTACACTATTGTAACAAACACGTGTAGTATTGTAACAGAATAACTATTAATACATTAACAATCAAGACGGTATGAGTATTTAACTTTTGTCCCTAAGTCAATGGCTCAAAAAGGATAAAAATGGAAATGCAGAACACTAAGATGGAAGAAAAATGCTCTGTGGTGATTGGTGCTTAGAGCGCCGAAGGTAAGACTTGAAGTACCAAAACCCACAACCCATACCTCTTTATTAATGACAAACCATAAAGTTATTTACCGCCCAGAAAATTCTTTCGGGCTCTGCCCGTAGGCTTTTTTAAAGGAGCGTGAAAAGTAGGACGGCGAACTAAATCCCACAGCATAACCTACCTGCGCTATATTGGTATCAGACTTTTTCAACAGCTTGGCGGCAAGTTTTAATCGTTGGTTACGGATAAAGACCGAAGTAGATTGCCCTGTAAGTGATTTGAGTTTGCGGTGCAACTGCATACGGCTCATTCCCAATTCCTTGCTAAATGCATCAGGGCCAAAATTGGGAGAGGTAAGTTCCTCTTCTAATACGTCCTGTATCTTTTTGAGAAAATCCTCGTCTGTTGAAGAAAAGGCCAGGTCTTTTGGCATCAGCACTATTTCTTGGCGATAACGTTCGCGCAAACGTTGCCGCGTGGCAATAATGTTTTGCACCTTCTGCTTTAGGTTTTTGGTCTTAAATGGTTTGGCAATGTAGTCGTCGGCTCCGGTTTGCAGTCCGGTATTTTGATTTTCCTCACCACTTTTGGCCGTGAGCAACACTACGGGAATATGGCTAGTGCGGGGGTCGGTCTTGAGGTCATCACAAAGTTCCAATCCAGTCTTTTTGGGCATCATCACGTCTGAAATAACCATATCGGGCACCCATTTCAAGGCCTTTTCCCAGCCTTCTTCCCCATCTTGAGCTTCAATCACGGCAAAAGCGTCTGAAAAAATATCGCACAAATAAGCCCGCAGGTCAGCATTGTCTTCTACCACGAGTAAGATACGGCTGTCTTCGTTCAGTTTTTGGGACGGTTTTTTAGCAGCCGTTCTTTCTTCTACCGATATCTCCTTAATGCTCTTCACTTCTAATTTCGGAAGTGTTTCCGTGCTTTTTTCAATACGTTCTTCAGGGGCGTAAGCCTTTTCTTCAATAGGAAAAGCAAGGGTAAAACGCACCTTGTCCGTTCCTGTGTTGGTCACAGAAATAGTGCCGTGAGAAAGTGCGATTAACTCCTTCACTAAGGCCAAACCTATGCCCGTGCCCTCGACATTCTCGTCCTCTTGGTGAAAACGGTTAAAAAGCTGTTTCATTTTTTCTTCTGAAAAATGCAGGGCCGTATTTTCTACTGAGAGTGTAAAAGTTCCGTTTCTCCGTTCCGAAGAAAAAATGATACTTCCACCCTTGACGGTATATTTAAAAGCATTGCCCAAAAGGTTGATGATGGATTTTTCTACAATGTCACGGTCAAACCAAACCACATCGGTTTCTTCCAGTTCCACGGAGTAATCAATCTGTTTTTGTTCTGCTTGATACCGGAACGCACCGGCCAACTGGCACATCAAACGGTACAAATCACCTTTTTCGACTTGTAGTTTTCTGTGTCCTGACTCCAGTTTCGATAAATCGAGCAACTGGTCGACCAAGCCCAAAAGGCGGTCTACATTTTGGTTTATGGTAGTTAAGTCTTTTTTCTGTTCGACTGGGAGGTTAGGTTGGCTCAAGTATTTTTCCACCGGGGCAGTTATCAAAGTAAGCGGCGTGCGGAACTCGTGTGAAATATTAGCGAAAAAATGTGACTTAAAGGAGTCCATTTCCCTCAGTTTTTGGTTGGCTCTCCGGCGGGTTATGCTCCGTAAACGCATTTTAAAAATACTGTAAACGGCCAAAGCAACTGCCAAAATCCAAAGCAGGGTAAACCACCACGTTTGATACCAAGGCGGAGCAATGCTAAAAGTTGCTATGGTAGGACGTCCCCATTTTCCGTTAAGGCCTAAGGCACGTACTTCAAAAATATAATTATCGGGCTTTAAGTTGGCAAAGTTTACTATGTTTTGACCAGACGGAGTACTCCAGCCCAAAGCGTTTTTTTTGGCATTTCGACTTACCAACCGGTAACTGTACTCCACAGCTTCTTCATTTGTAAACGAAAGGGCCGAAAACATAAAATTTAAGTTGTTTTGGTGATCTTTTAAACGCTGCTTTTCTTCACCAAAACCGTAAAGCAAACTGTCGTTTACTGCAGCTTGGGTAAGGATTACTCGTGGCGGGGGCAAGGTATCTGTTTGGTTGTCTTTAAAAAAGAGCAGACCGTTTGAGGTGCCGGCGTAATATTCATTATTTCCGGTTTGAAATACCGGGGTGCTTACCCAATTGCTAAGTGTGTTTGCTTTTCCAAAATCAAAAGACCGATAGGTAGTTTGTCCTTTTTCTCCTGTTTCACTTTGTTGGGGAGTGTATTTATAAATTCCGGTGGAGGAGGTGTTCCAAATCACGGCGTTACTATCCTCATTGAGTTGGCTTGTTTCTCCATAAGCAGCCGATAGCCTGGGATAGACAAAAGCTTCATTATACTTGTTCGATTTCTCGATATGCAACAAATCGCCTGATTCGGTTCCTACCCAAAGTGTTTTATTTTGGTCAAAAAAAAGCTCTTCTATAACATAGCCTTTTATAAGGTGACTTAAGTTATCGACCTTCTCCACTTTAATGGTGCCATCATCTTTATAAGAAAGCGTAAGACGGAACAACTGATTGTGAAGGTTTCCCACCCACAGACGGCCTTGTGAATCAAGTTTAACGTGGCTTATTTGCCCTTGTAAAGAAGGTACTTTAAGGGGATATTGCATTCCGTTATGAGGAGGTATCACTTGCAGCTCGGTGGATCCGGTAAAGAAGTAGCCTTTATCGTCTGCCGCTATGGCTGTTTTGTACACCCAATCTTTTTTGACATCAAAAACTTTATGTCCCACAAGGCCTGTTATGGTATCAAATTCAAAAAGCTGTTGCTGCATAGTCCTTCCTTCTCCTTTGGAGAGATAGACCTTTCCGTCACCCGGCTTTATCAAGTTATAAGCCCCTTGACCCTCTATACAGGTTTTGAGTTCCCCAGAGCTCAACTCCAGTTGTTGCACCGCTCCTTTGTCCCCCTTCGTAGTGGAAACGTAGAGCACGTCGTTGCCCCCTGGTAACAGGTCTATAATAAAGTCGCTATACAAGCCATCTTTTTTTGTTAAATAGAAATGGTTCCCGCCCAAAGATATTTTTGCGGCCCCATCAGAGGTAGCGGCCCATATATTCCCTTCTCGGTCTTCACACAAATCAATAACTACGCTAGAAGGTAATCCTTCTTTACGTCCATAAACAAAAAAGTTATTTTTTGGTCCTACTTTTACCAAGCCTTTTTTTGTAGCAAACCAATAATTGCCGTTGCGGTCTTGCAGCATATCGATAATATAAACATCAGTAAGTTCCGAACGATCAAACTCGGCTGGTAGAGGTAAATACATGTCCTCTGGAGAAGTTTCCAAGGTTACATTGGGGTTAAACAGGTGTAACCCCTCACGACCACAGACCCAAATACGGTCTTGTCGATCTTTGTATAAACGTTGTACGAGTTTAGACTGGTTTTTGTCGTCATAGGCCAAGGTGTCGCCCCTATTGTTCAGTAACAGCAAACTAGGGTAGATGGATTGTTTTGCTTTGTTTTCGCTAATATAAAATTGCCCACCCACTAAGTGGAGCGAATCGGACAACTTAAGGTATGCATTGGGGAAATAAACCTCCTCTTCTGGTATTTTTCCTGTTTGGCTCCAACGGACAAGAGTATCTTTTTTAAGCTCAAACAAGCCGAGGTCTCCTGCGGAAGTAGCATAAACACTACCATCTTCTTGCGGGTAAAATTCATAAATATGAGGGGCAAGCTGAATGACACCTTTTCTTACCCTACCGTCTTTTTTAATAGCGTCAATTGCAGGCACTGCAATTACATAGAGTTCTCCATTAGGCATTTCGTGACTATCAAATATCCGTTTTCCCGTAAGGTCTTTGCCGCCAATATAATTTTTAAACTCATGCCCGTCATACCGGCTCAAACTAGCATCACCGCTAAACCAAATATACCCTTGTGAATCTTGGTCAATATGGCCTATGTATGCTCCAGACAAACCGTCGTTTGGCGTATAAACACGAGATACCCTTTCTTGAGCAAATAACGGCATGCAACACCCGTATATTACTACTAAAAATAAAATATAATGCGCCGTTTTTCTCAAAAAATTAAGGTTTAATCTAGGAATTATTAATGTAGACACTTAAAGAATATTCTTGCCCTATTTTTCGATAGAAGCATCAGATTCTAATAAGACAGTTGTCAAAGTTAACAAAAAAATGTACTTTTTAGAGAAATGCTGAAAGCCTTTGAATTATAGTAATCAAGTTACTTCTGGAAAGTGTGGAGGTTACAACCGTTCTTATTCCTCTATTTGTATTTACCTGGATTGTTTTTTACCTGTTGGTTTCCAAAATTATAGGTTATGCCCAAAATCACGGCTTGGGTGTCTTGATAGTCTATAAAATAAGTGTTTTGATCGGCCCTTTTGGGCGTTTCCATTTTAATACTTGCTGAGTTAAAAAGGCCCAACTTTACGAATTAAAAGCAAAAGCTTGGAGAGACTACCATGGAAGCTATTCTAAGGAAGAAGAAAAATTGTATTGGGTTGCCTTTGTAAAGTTCGACAAAAATATCGGACGGGCTCTTGGAAGCGGCAATAGCTCGTGAATTTACAGTCGCCGAAAGCAATCGTTTGCTCTCTTTCATGAAAACAGTTCTCAAACCCGGAACACATAAGAGTTATGTACTATTGAAAAGTATCTCTATGAGTTTTTTAAATAGCAGCTTAAAGTCTGATGATATCTATCTAAAGCAAATCAACTATCGTTTTATAGTTTGTTTTGAACATTTTTTACAAACTTCACCGGCCTACTCCATCTAATAAGGGTTTATGAAACATTTAGAGCGATTAAAAAAAACTATTCAATCTAGCTCAGAGATTAGAATGGATTCAAAAAGATCCTTTTGCTAAATTCAGACTGAAATTCACCAGAGTTGAGCGGGAATTTTTAGGCAAGTGTGAGTTGGATCAGATTATTAATTTAGATTCCAAGAAGTTCACTTTATCCAAGACGCGTGATATATTTATTTTCTCTTGTTTTACCGGTCTTTCCTACATTGATGTAAAACACTTTACAACAGATCATATTGTTTGGGGCATAGATGAAATCAATGGATATACACTGCAAGAGAAAAAAGAGCAACACCTGTGAAAAAGCCTATTCTCCCAAAAATACAAGAGATTTTGTTTAAATATAAATCACAAGAAAAAATAACTGGTTTGTTGTTGCCTGCTTATTCCAACCAAAAGTCAATGAATACTTGAAGGAGATTGCCAGAATATTAAACATCCGAAAGAAACTTACCTTCCATATAGCCCGACATACTTTTGCAACCACGGTAACCCTTTCTAACGGGGTGCCAATAGAAACGGTTTCAAAACTTTTGGGACATAGAAAGCTATCTACTACTCAAATTTATGCGTGTGTAGTAGAACGAAAGGTAAGTGATAATATGGAGATTTTAAAAAAAACGATTATTTAATATAGAAGTAAAATAAGAATAGTATTATAACATTAATTTGTATTTAAAATATATTCAAATGAAATAATCCCATTTACAAGAGAAGAAGAGTTAATATTAGCTATTTTAGTATGTTATTTTGACAATTATTATTCATTAAATTCATTTAAATCTGAGTTTTTAGGTAATTATACTTTTATTTTTAGACCTAATTAATATATCTCTATAATTAAAGCATTTCACTAAGTAAAATGTTTTCTTATTTAAAAAACCTGCGCCAACCCCATACGTTGTTGACACAGGCCAAAAATTACACCAAATTATTGTTTGATTAGCTTTATAGATTTAACTGCTTTTCCGGCTTGAACCTTTGCAATATAGTTGCCTGCTGAAAGTTCAGATATATTTATAGTAAAGCTGTTACTGTTGTCTCCAATTATTTGTTTTACTTCTTGTCCTAATAAATTGTAAATAATAATATTTGAAATTATTTCTTTTGAACTGAAAGTAACTTCTTCTGTTGTTGGGTTCGGGTATGAGGTTATTTCAGCGATGGTTTCGTTATCACTAACTCCTAATACTTCATCGGCAACATATATATTAAACATGGTATCTTCTGGCATTGCGGAGATGTCTTCGGTATATATGTTCCATTTACTACCATCGTACCAGGCCCCTATAGTATGATCTAATAATACATTACTAAGATCTCCAGCAACTCCCCAATTGTGGGTAATAACGGGATAGGCTTCCGGCTTTCCGTTTAGGCTTGGATGGTCTATTACGGTATAGTTGGAAGATATATTCCCAGCTGTAGCTGTATGTTTAAAAGCCGTGGCCTCTCCAGTGCCTTCACCAATTAATACATCGAAAGCAGCTTGAGCAGGAATATTTTCATCGGTATCTTCATTAAATACATACCAATACTCGTCGCCAGTATCGTAATACACCCCGTAATTATTATCGTTGCGTACTTGAAAAGTATTGTAATAGTTGGCATATAGAATTATGGCATCTGGGTTACCATTAATGCTCGGGTTATTCACTCTAACTCTATAGTCAGTTCCAGATGCCACTACGCCATCCCCATCACCACCATCAATGATATAAATATTGTAAGACGAGCCTTCTACCATAGGGTCATTGTTTTCATTGTACACCATCCATCTAGATGTACCATTGTTATAAAAGGTACCCGTTACATGGTCGTTGTACTGTACTCCACCATAGTTAAGGTTATGCGTAACCATAATGATAGCACTGGGATTACCGTTGAGGTCGGGATGGTCCAATTCGGTGGCATCAAGACTAATATTGCCTGTTGTTGCCGTGTGCACAAAAACTTTGTCCTGTGCCATTGCTACTGTAAAGAGTAGCATACTTAAAAATGTAAATATTGTTTTCATAATAATTAATTTAATTTTGATTTATAATTTCTTATACCCCCTCCATCACATTTTAATAATGAACACTTGGTTATCAAGTATAATTAACTATGCAACAAAAGTTAAGATAAAAACCTGTGCCAAGTCCAATTGAAATTGGCACAGGGTAAAAATTTAGTGAGAATTTTTATAGGTAATGATTTTAATTATTTAATCATGACACATATAGCCACCGTTTACATTTACTAAGGTATTATCACCTTCAGTAAGGTTTGGATTAGTTGGTCCATACCGGTTATATAATGCACAAGCATCAATATCTTTAAAAGTTGTGTTTGTAACACTTAACACTGGATCTACCCACATTTCAATAGCACCACCAGCTCCTGCACCGCCAGCATACTCAATTAAAACGTTATCTATTTTATTTTGAACAGAGGTAGTGCGGCGAACGGAAATTGTGCTCCAAGCACCAGATACTTTAGTGACTCCTGTAAAAGTTATCGGTTTTGCTTCTGTTCCCACGGCAATGATGGCACTTCCTTCATCAAACAGTTTATCAATTTCAATACCTTTTGTATCTTCAAATTCAATAATAACCCCCGGTTCGATGGTAAATTTTGCGCCATCTATAATTACTAGATCGCTTGCCATTCTATAGGGTACTCCTAAATTATTCCAAGTTTGAGATTCGTTAATAGATTGCACACCAGTACCAGTTAATCTTATGACATCAGTATTATTTCCTGTAAAATCGCCTCCGGAAATATTGCTGGCTACAATAGGAATGGTATAAATTGGTATATCTGTATTTGTGATCGTACAATTATTAATTTCGACATTATAATTATAAGCTGTGGCCGCTATACCATTATTTAATCCGTTCTTTATGCTTACATTATTTAATCTAAAATATGCTTCAGATGCTAAAATTAAACTGGCTGGCTCACTATTACTGGTCAAACCACCATCACCTGCATATTCAATATTTACATACTCAAATTGATTTTTTACACTTTCACTGCTAGAGAGTATTCCTTTCCAAGCTCCTTTTATCTTTGTAGTTGCACTTAATATTATGGGGTCATTTTGGGTTCCAACAGCATTCAATGATCCATCGTCTCTAATTTTCATTCCTGCTCCATCAGCAAACTCAATAACTACTCCTGGTTCAATTTCTAGGTCTAATTCTACCGAAGTTACGCAGTCAATAATATAATCTACATCGCTGTTTCTATTCTCAAGTAGAGTAATAGCATCAGCATTGTTCCTTTGAAATGAGTCACAACTCAATACAATAGGAGCTGGCTGGTCCAAAGTTACAAATGAGGCTACGTTGCTCAATGTCTCTCCTTGATTACCATCTTTAGCCTTGACCGCCCAATAGTAGGTCTCACCAGCATTTAAATTATCCTGTAGCGTGTAAGTAATGTCACTTAAATCTGAAGCAACCACTGTAGTTGGCGGGTTTTCAGTATCAAGATATACATCATAACTCACGGCATCACCATCAGGATCTATTGCAGGTTCCCACGAAAAAGTGGGGTTTAAATCTACATCGGTGGCGCCATCAGGCACTGTTATTAGGTTAAAACTGTCAGGCGACTGATTACCTGAGTTTGGATTATCATCGTCTTTACTACACGAGAATACACTTATTACCAAAAGGGCTAAAAGTGTTGATTTTAAGATTTTCATAAATATAATTTTAAAGTTTTAATTGTTTTTAGGGGAGTTAAACGATCCTAATTTTGTTGATTAAATACTGAATTTAACACCGGCTGACAGTACAAGCTGTCCCCCGTCTATGATAACATATTTCAATTCTGCGAATGGCATGATGCTACTCCCTAAATCTAGGTTAGCTCCAGCACCGACGTTAAGTCCAAACCGTCCATCTGAAGCATTACTAGAAAAGTTGCCAAATTCACCAAAATCAATATCTGCATCTACACTAACGTTGGTGTAGTTAAGCCCTCCCAAGCCATATAGCTGAAAGCCTTCGTCCTGCATGAAATAATAATTTACATTTCCATTCACTTCCCACCAGTTTACCGTAATAAAGCTTTCTTCCTTAGGCAAGTAATAGATAAAACTTGGTGAAACACTAAGGTTGTCAAGCACACCAAATTCTGCATTGGCGCCAATCCCTAGGTTTTCAATTTCGGTACCGTAGGCAAGTTCAGCACCAATACGGGTGTCGATTTGTGCTTGTGAGACCATAAAGCCTGCAAAAAATAATACAGTAGCGATAATTAATTTTTTTGTTTTCATAATAGTTTGTTATTTAGTTTAAAAATTGAGTTATAGTTTCTCGGCAAAAAGTTTGGCCACTTTTATAGACTTAGTTTTATTAGAACCTACATTGGCAGAGGTTTTTGCTTTTACATGAATTAAATTCCCATTTTTTAAAAAGGTAATTTGACCCATTTTTTGGCTCCACGTTGCCATTTCGCCCACGTTATTTATGGTCTTGCCATCCTTATAGACAGAGATGGATTGCTCGTATAATTTCTTATTTACGTTTATGGCCCAAACAATGCTCATTTCGGCAGGGCGATCAGCCATACGGTCATTAAAAACTTTATGAGGAAAGCTTATGGATTCCCATTTGTAATAACAAACAGGGTATGTGGTGCTTTTTTTTATCTTGTTTGTTTCAACATCAGCAGGGATATCCAATGCAATTTTTATTTCAGAGTCAGTCAACAATTGGCACGGTGACTGTTCGGTGCTTTTATGTGAAGACATTTCGACCTCTTCAGAAGAAGATTTGTCTGAATTTTTACACGCTACAATAGATAGTAAGATAGCGAAAAGGAGAATTGACTTTTTCCTTGCTTTGTGTTTATACGGGTATGTCATAATTTCGATTTGTTTTATTTGGTGTTGGGTAATTTTTAGGCTTCATATTATTTAGTTTGTTAAAAATTAGTGTTGTAGTCATTAAACTATAGGCTACTTCCTATTCGATTTTCAACCCTCTACCAATTAATACAGCAAAAAAAGAGAAGTAAACATTTTTGGTAAAAATTGTTGGAATAAAGACTTATAACACTACTAATAAGTAAGTTGAACTTAAAAAAAAATAGTAGCAAATACATTTTACTAAGTTGCCTCATTATATCAGATGTAAAAAGTTTAACTTTGTTTTTGTTTACTTTTCAACCTACTTAGTATTAATGATTGAAGACCAGTATTTAATAAAGCAACTCAAACAAAAAGACTTAAAAGCCTTAGACAAGGTTTACCTTACATATAAAGAAGAGTTTTTCTTGTTTGCCAAGGGGTTTTCCATTTCAGAAGAAGATATAGAAGATGTGTATCAAGAAACTGTTATTAGTTTTTATGAAAACATCCAAAAAGGAAAGTTGAACCAATTGACTAGCTCCTTAAAAACGTACTTGTTTGCTATCGGGAAGTTTAAAATTTACAAGCAAGCAAAAAAAAATAAGGTAAGCTACGAGGATGAATTAGTTATTCATGCAGACGAAGAAATACAAACCTTTGAAATAGCGCTAAGTAATGAACGCCAAAAGGTTTTAAAAAAAGCATTTAACAGTTTAGGAAAGAAATGTAAAAAAGTACTGGAGCTGTTTTTTTACGAAGGCTTGACGCTGGATGAAATACAAAATTACTTGAAATACAGCTCTAAAGATGTATTGAAAAGCCAAAAATCAAGATGTTTAAAACATTTAAAAGAACTTGTGGAAAAGAGGTATGAATAAGGAAGAATTAATAGCGCATTATTTTAACGGACAGATTTCAAAAGAGGGCTTTTTACAGTTAAAAACCTTACTGGAAGAAGACAATGCGTTTAAGAAAGATTTTTACGCGCAGCTAGAAGTTCAACAAACTATCGGCCAAGAAAAAAACGCTCCCTTAAAAGAGCGATTTAACCAGCTGAACCAGAAGTCTATCCCCAAAACCAAGTGGTATCTTTATGCAGCGGCCATAACCATCCTTATTGTTATTGGTTCTTTTTTTTACAATTCGCAACCGGATTATCAAGATTTGTACGCCAATAACTTTGAAGCGTACCCCAATGTAATAGCTCCTACAGTTCGTGGTACTGAAGCTCCCAAAGAAAGTAAGGTGGCTTTGGCTTTTCAGTATTATGACAACGAGAACTATGCTAAAGCTGCCGAGCTGTTTAAAACATTATATAAAGAAACTGGTGAAGATTATGCTTTTTTTTACCAGTCGGTAAGTTTAATGGCAGTAGGAAAAACCAGCAAAGCTATAACCACCTTAGAGCAACATAACTGGAATGAGCCAAAAGACTACCAAACCATTACACAATGGTATGTAGGCCTAGGTTATTTGAAACTGAAAAATAAGGAAAAAGCCAAATTACATTTAAAAAATGTAAAGGTTTCGGGTAAACCCCTTGCTAAACAAGCAAAAGAAATCCTACAAAAAATAGAATAACATCGTCTTTTTTTTACCTTTGGGTATACTAATTATGGTGCCCCATTATGAAAAAAATTACGTTACTCCTTTTACTTTTCTTTTCTTTTCAGTCGTTATTTGCTCAAAACCCCAAAAATAAGAAGGCAGAACTGCTTTTTTCCAATGAAGCTTATGCCGAAACTATATCTGTTCGGAAAGAAATTCTGAAATCCATTGACGACAAAGATTCAGATGCCTATAAAAGACAACTTTATAAAATAAAAATCACAGAATCCTACCTTACTTCCGATTATACTGAGATGTTGAGCTTGGTGGAAGAGGCTATCGAAGTGTTTAACGACATAGAAAAACCATCAGCCCTAGAAAAGATCGAAATAAATATTGAATATTTCAATGTGCTGATACCCACTGGGAATTTGAAAAAAGCATGGCAAGTGGCTTCAGAAGCCTATGATTTTACACTCACTCAACATATTGACGAAAAATATGGAGCACAACTAGCCAAAATCTTTCAAGGCCTTGGAAATATTAAATGGTTTATGCAAGAATGGGAAACCGCAATTCCATATTTCAAAAAAGCTATTGAAAAAACCACAGAGGTCTATGGTTATTATTCGGTAGAAACTGCAAAAAACTGTAGGTTGCTTTCTACTTTATACACTTTCACCTCCGATTTTAATACCGGTTTAGATTACGGGCTTAAGGCACAGGAAATTTACGAGAAAGTTCGACCCGAAGACAAATTTCTGTTGTTCCAGCAATATGCAAATAATTTATCTGGTTTTAAGCAATATGGCGACATGGAAAAGACCGAAGAATTGTTAGAGAAATTAACAGCATATTTCAATAAGAATAAAACCTACCTTGTTAATTACGAGCATCAAGATTTTCCAAACTTGAACGCTGCCAAATGCATTTATTTATACCGGAAATTGGAATATGCCACCGCACGGAAAGATTTTAATGAAGCCGAACAGGTCTATGCCCGTTTTCAAAGGGAAGTTATGCCGAAAGAGCTCCAACCTTATTCTGCTAGAGAACGAAATACCCTTTCAAAATTCAGTCTAGAAACCGGCTCACTTTTCCACCGTTCAGGGAATTACAGGAAAGGGAAAAAATATTATTCTAATGCCCTAAAGTTTTCCCAAAGCATCAACTATAATTTCGGCGTGTTACAAGCCTATTGGATTTTGAGTACGGCTGCAGCTGACAATCAAAAATGGGATGATGTTATTCAGTATGTAGATCTAGCTTTTGAAAACCCTGAAATTGAAAAATTCAATCAATCTATGACGATGCGCAAGAACTTAGGGCATGCATATTTTGGGAAAGAAAATTACGACAAAGCTTTTGCTGTTTTCAACAAAGTATTGAAGCATTATTTTTCTGAAGATGAAGAAATTAACAATTTCCATGCCATTCAAAACCTTAATGAAATTGCAGGGGTTTATTTGAAAATGCACCAAAAGCAATCGGACAGTAAATATTTGGAAGAGGCTTACAAAGCCTATCATCTTTCTTCGGTGATATTCTCACGGCTCTATCGGGGAGGCAAATTTAATGACCGATTGGCGACTTATCAGGGTCAAATAAACGAAGGTATGCTTTTATGTGCTACTATGCTGGATGAACATTTTCAAGAAACCGCCGAGCGGGTGGAAATTAATAACTCAGATTTGCTTTGGTCACGGTTTTTAAACAATCAAAAGGGTTTAGGAATAGAAGGTACAAGGCTTCAGGCTAAAATAGATTCGCTAATCACAGAAAAGAAAAAAACCGAATTCGCAGCTGAAAAAAATTCGGGGGCAACAGTAGATTCTTTGGAAATAAAATTGGGGAAACTCACCGATGCAATTACTGCAGGACAAACAAAAATAGAGAAAAACCATCCCTCTTTTTATGAATTTTCACAGAAGGGTTTTGATTTAAAAAGTCTACAAAGTCAAATTGGAGAAAACGAATTGATTCTCCGTTATATAGTAACAGATTCAATGGTCTTTGGATATAGCATTACAAAAAACGACCTATTACTGCATCGCCTGCCAATTGACAAAGTAGAATTACGAAAATCCATTGACGATTACCTTTCAGATCTCAAAAACCGTAAAATTTCCTATCTCGAAAAATCAAAAAAGTTATTTGCGTCTTTGATTGAGCCAATGTCTGTCGAAAAATTTGAAAAACTAGCTATTATCAATGATGGGTTTTTAGGCTACCTTCCTTTTGAAACCTTAATCAATGAAAACAAAAGCTTTTTGTTGGAAAACTATCAAATAAGTTATTCTTCTTCCCTGAAACTTTGGAGCATCCAAAACGAAAACAATGAAGATTCCTCGACCGAATTTACAGCCTTTTCACCAAAATATGAAATGTCATTCGCTGCGAATACTGAAGACAAAACCATCAAAGAACTAGTCCGAGAAGGAAATTACGAGCTGTTGGGCGCGGAAAGAGAAGCAAAAACAATAAATGCGCTTTTTGACGGAACGCTTTTTTCGGCGGATGAAGCAACAAAAACCAACTTTGTATCAAATGCATCAAGCTATGATGTAATACATTTAGCGATGCACGCAGTCTTGGACGAGAACAATCCCGACAAGTCCAGCCTCATTTTTAAGGACAATGAAAAGCTTTACCTTCCTGAGTTTTATAAGATGAAAATTCCCGCACAACTCGCTGTTTTAAGTGCTTGCAACACGGGCATTGGCGAAATAAAAAGAGGTGAAGGAATACAAAGTCTTTCAAGAGCATTTACATATGCTGGGGTAAAAAGTACGGTCATGAGCCTATGGCCTGCGCCCGATCGAGAAACTCCAGAAATCATGGTGTCCTTTTATAAAAACCTCAAGCAAGGACAAAGTAAGGCCCAAGCACTTCAACAAGCTAAATTAGGCTACCTGAAAAACACGAAAACCGAAAAACTGCAACATCCTTTCTATTGGGCAGGGTTTGTACTTTCAGGAGACAATGCTCCCATTCATTTTTCAGAGCCATTTTGGACACAAACAATTTTAGTTATGGCATTACTATTAATATTGGTGATTCTATTAGTTATTATCCTTTTTAGAAAAAGGAATTTTTTTTCTAATTCTTTATAAATGGGCATAGTAAAAATTATTATTTAACCATATAACACATTTCATTATCTTTAAACGTATTACTATAGACCGTTTACTTAATACGTTAATATTTTTGTTTATAAAAATGGAAATAATAATAATCAGTTGAATAATATATGAGATTTTTTTACTATTAATAAAAAATAAAATTTCAATATGCGTTAATAGGGGTAATCACAAGTAAAAATTCTTTTAGGAGTTTTTAGTAGAATTATTTAACTATAGTTCAATTAGTTGCATTTAGGTGTGCTATAAAATTAACCTTCAATTATATTGCCATAAATTAGTTGAGCTTGTAATAGTCCATTTAACGGTGTATTTATTCTTTACTTGGATCATATTATATAATTTATCCAAGGAGAGTTTATTTTGATTTAGTGTTTTTGACGCAAATCCATTGCTAATAACAGGTCTTCACAGGCTGTTTGACGCAAATACATAAAATTAAATATCATATCTAACTCTTAAACATTTGAAAATCAGAATGATAAATATTAAGTAAAACTTGTAACATCGCGTAGCGTGTTACCCTCTTGCTACACCATTTTGTCCGGCTAATGGACAAAAATTTCGTACAACTTTGCCAAGCATTAATTGCTTTTTTTTGAAATATTACATTTTAAAAAATAAATTTTTAGATGGATGGAGTAATCAGCGAAAGTCAAAATTGTACGACTATCTATTTATTTTTGGTACAACTGATTGCATTAATATTAATATCAAATTTTAGATAGCTTTCTTTCTTTTAAAAGTAGAAGGTATTTTTAGTGATTTACTTATTGTATCTAGAGCGTTTGCCTTTTTTTGTTTAGTTCTGCTTCCTTTTAAATGTTTTTGTAAAGACTTCATAATACACCATTTTAGATTTACTTCCCGTAGCGCCTTCACGTTACCTTTTTTTGTTGCTGATACGTATTCAATATTTTGGATTGAAGAGGACTTATAAAAAGGGAACTTGTGACCGGCTTTATGCAGTCCGGTCAATTCCAAAATATTGGTGTTTTGCTATCAAAAAAAGAAAGGAATCTGACGACAATGGGATGGTTTTAAATGTTTTTGACAGGTAATTAATATGATAAATATTTTTTTTAATTTAATCTATCTTAAAATATAGGGGTTTTATATATACTTATAAGTAAAAAATATTAAATTTGAAATTGCGTAGAGAACTGCAAAAGTTATTGTTGTGTTTAGTAAAATATGTCCGATTCGGTGACCTTTGAAATAATGTGAAGTCCAATTTATTGGTTAACAAGGTGTTATAGATTAGGGTTGAATCCTCTCATCCCGACAAAAGAGATTGTCTAATAATGATAATCTCTTTTTTTCTATTCTTGGCGTAAAAACTATTTAATGAATTTCTTTTTTATTCTACTAAAAAAGGACTCAAACTCTTCTGTTTTTAAATGTCCCTACTTAGTTGACATCGAAGTAATTTAAAGTGAGCTTCTATACTGTTTAACCTTTAAGCACTAAATAAATTATATTTCTTGAACTAAACGAATCATTTGATTAGTAAACCCCCATTCATTATCATACCATGCCATAACTTTAACTAAGTCTCCATCAACCACTTTGGTCATTTGCAAGTCTACTGTCGCGGCAAATGGACTTTTAATAATATCACTAGACACTACAGGGTCTGAAGTAACGGCAATTACTTCATCATACCTTTTCGTTTTTGACTCTTCCCTTAATATTGAATTTATTTCAGAAAGTGATGTTGGTCTTTCCGTTATAAAAGTAATATCAGAGATTGAGCCCACTGGAACGGGAACCCTAATGGCGACACCATCAAATTTACCTTCATATTTAGGGATTACTTTAGTAGTTGCAATTGCTGCTCCAGTGGTAGATGGAGCAAGGTTTACTCCAGCAGCTCTTCCCATTCTAAAATTCTTATTTGAAGGTCCGTCAACAAGTGACTGAGAAGTAGTATATGCATGAATGGTATTAAGAATTGCTTTTTTAATACCAACACGGCGTCCTAGAATTTCTATAATCGGACTGGTATTATTTGTAGTACAACTTGCGCAAGAAAAAACAGTCATTTTATCCTTACTATTATTTACTCCATGAACAACCATGGGGGTATCTTTTGTAGGGCCTGAAATTATAACAAATTTGGCTCCTGCTTGAATATGTTTTTGTGCATCCTTCATATTTGTGAAAAAGCCAGTACTTTCTATTGTTACATCCACATTAAGGGCTGCCCAAGGTAATAATTCAGGTTCTTTAATTGATGTGTATTTAATTTTTACCCCATCAACAATGAGGTGGTCGGTATCGTGCGTAATCGTTTTATTATAGGTGCCATACACACTATCATATTTTAAAGCATACGCTGCATTTTCGATGCTCATTAAATCGTTTATAGCTATCACTTCTAAATCTGTAGTACTTCCGATTACTTTAAATGCTGCTCGACCTATTCTGCCAAAACCATTTATTGCTACTTTCTTCATTATTTTAATTTTTTAATTGTTTAGATAGTTTTCAATGTGATTATTTAATAACTAGTTGTGAAAGCATAACACTCGTTTAATTCTTAAGTTTTATAAAATTGTAAGAACTTTAAAGTAAAATTTACTAAAACCCCCACTTCAATAGGATATTTCTTCTAGATAAATAGTTGTTTTTCTTAGTATTATTTTTTCAAATCTGAAATTATTTCTAAGGATAGTTTAGTGAGTTTTTCAATACGAGATACATCATAATTTCCTTGAGCGTCCTTACTAATTAATTTTGAACCCATCCCCACACAGGTGGCGCCAGCTTTAAACCAACCTTCTAAGTTCTCACGAGTAGGGGAGACCCCTCCTGTAGGCATAATACTGGTCCATTGACACGGACCTTTAATCGCTTTTACAAATTTGGGACCATATACGCTTCCAGGAAATAACTTAACAATTTCACAGCCAAGCTCTTCAGCTTTTGCAATTTCGGTTAAGGAACCACAACCGGGGGACCACAATACTTTTCTTCGGTTGCAAACTAAAGCTATATCTTCTCTTAAAACTGGTGTTACAATAAAGTTTGCGCCTAATGCTAAGTACCGTGATGCTGATGAGCCATCGGTTATTGAGCCAACGCCTAAAATCATTCCAGGTAGCTTTGCTATTGCATATTTATTCAATTCACTGAAAATATCTTCAGCAAAGTCACCTCTAGCGGTAAACTCGAACAATCTTGCTCCACCACTATATAAAGCATCTAGTATTTTTTTACAAATTGAAATATCATTGTTGTAGAACAGCGGGACTAACCCCGTTTTATTCATGGTATTTGCAACTTCAATTCTTGAGTATTGTGCCATTAAATTTTCGTTTATCTTGAAACTTCCCCAAAAGCGTCTCCGCTTAATAGTTTTTCAATTTCTTTAAGGGTAATTAAATTACAATCGCCAGATATAGTATGTTTTAAACAACAAGCAGCAACAGCAATGTTTAATGCCTTTTGTTTATCGTTACTGTCTTTAAGTATTCCGTAGATTAATCCGCCCATAAATGCATCGCCACTTCCAACCCTGTCAACTACAGGCGTTACTTCTTTTACATCTGCACTATACAAGGTTTTACGATCGTATAAAACTCCTCCTATTCTTTGATGCGAAGCACTCACAGAATATCTTATTGTGGTAGCTACAATTTTTAAATTAGGACATAATTTAAAAATTTGATCGTATAAAATAGGTAATGTTGTTTCGTTTTGATAGTTAGGGCTTGCTTGTTCTTTTCCTAACATAAATAACGCGGTATCAATGTCTCCTGAAATAATGTTGCTATATTTTAAAAGTTCTGGCATTACTTCACTTGGCTCCTTGCCATATTGCCATAATTTGGATCTATAATTTAGATCTGAAGAAATTGTAATTCCTAATTTATGTGCAACTTTTAATGCTTCTAAACAAACTTCGGCAGCAGTTTCTGAAATAGCGGGAGTAATTCCGCTCCAATGAAACCATTTTACATCTTTTAATACTGACTCCCAGTCAATAGATCCTACTGTAATTGTTGCCATAGAACTATTTGCTCTATCATACACTACATTACTACTACGAGTTCCTGCACCAGTTTCAAAATAATAGATGCCTAGTCTATCTCCTCCATATAAAACATTTTTAGATTCCACATTAAATTTGCGCATCTCTTTTAAGGCGCAAGCTCCAATTTCATTATCGGGTAATCTAGTAACAAATTCAACGGGAACTCCATAGTTTGCTAAGGATACTGCAACGTTAAACTCTCCACCTCCATAGGAGGCTGCAAATGTTTTTGCTTGAGAAAACCTTAAATGACGCTCTGTTGAGAGTCTTAACATAATTTCACCAAATGTGACAACTTTATTCATCGTTTGAATTTAATTACTGAATTTACACTAGTTGAATAGTTTTATAACTTAACCTGTTTTTTAAATCCCCAGCGCTTGTCCACCACCAACTTGAATGGTTTCAGCTGTTAAAAATGCAGCATCTTTACTTGCAAGAAATGAAACTACAGAAGCTACATCTTCTGGCTGACCTAAACGACCCAACATTATATTATTTGCCCAAGAAGCAAAAACCTCTGGTTTTGTTGCTTTAATTTGAGCATGAAATGGAGTATCAATCGTGCCGGGAGATACTGCATTTACTCTAATACTATATTCCGCTAGGTCTTTTGCAAGTGCTCTTGTTATAGCGTGTACACCAGCTTTAGATGTTCCGTAAATTCCTGCTCCTGGTCCTCCAGCGGTCCATCCTGCATTTGAGGTATAGTTAATAATAGAAGCGTGTTCGCCTTTTTTAAGGTATGGTATTGCTGCCCTGGAAGCAAAAAATACAGAATCGAGGTTTAATGCCATTACGGATCTGTAAAAATCAGTTGTCATATCTTCAAACCTGGATCTACCTCCTAAACCACCTGCATTATTAACAAGAACATCAATTTTACCGTACTTTTTTCCGATTGCATGTATGTTAGATGTTACAGATTCTTCGCTTGTAACGTCGAATCCATAATATTCGGCATTGATTCCATCTTCTTTAAGTTCTTTTACTCTTTTGTCACCTGCTTCATTATCGATACCATTTATTACTACTGTGTAACCATCATTGCCTAACCTTTTAGCTACGGCAAAACCAATACCTCCTGTGGCTCCTGTTACTACTGCTATTTTTTCTTTTAAGTTACTCATAATACATTAATTTAGTTTTTATTAATTTTTCTTTTTTATTCTTCAATATCTATAGGCTCAATTTTTTTGACCAATATTAAAATGGATAGTACTGCTAATGGGGCTAGCACCGCAAGGATAATAAATGCTGGGGTGTATGATTCTGTTGTAATTATAGGTATTAGCCAATTCATAATTATAACTGATACGGCTCCAATACTTCCTGCTAAACCGGCTAAAGTTCCAACAGATTTACCACTTAAGAGATCACTTGGAATTGTTTGGATATTACTAATTGAAAATTGGAAGCCAAATAAGACCACAAAAACAAAAGACACAAATTTTAATGGGGTGTCTGCGAAAAAGATAGCGCCAATGATTGAAATGAATATAATGATAGCCCCAATAGTTATCGTTTTTTTTCTGCTATAATCTACCGTCTTTCTTTTAATAAGTCTTTGTGCATACCATCCACCCGCGAGGCTTCCTATCATAGCTCCTACATAAGGAAACCAGGCGTAATAGCCAATTTCCTTTACATTGAAATTAAACTCTTTAAAAAGATAGATAGGCATCCAGAATACAAATAACCACCAGATAGGCTCAATGAAAAGTCTTGAGATAATTACCCCCCAGGATTCTCTTTTAGATAAAATTTTTCTCACACTTAGTCCTTTTCCGGCTACTTCGTTTTGTCTGCTTATATGCCTACCAGCTACAATATGGTTTCGTTCTTTATCTGTAATCCAAGGGTGGAGGAGTGGTATTTTTTTGTTTATTATTGACCAAGGGATTATCCACAGAAACCCAAGTAAACCAATGATTACAAAGGTTAATTTCCATCCATAGGCTCCAAATAGTTCTGCAATTGTAGGGGCAGCAACAATAGATCCTATTCCTGCTCCAGCATTAAAAATACCTTGAGCTAAAGCTCGTTCTTGTATAGGAAACCATTCGGCGTTATTTTTTACGGCGCCAGGCCAATTTCCTGCTTCACCTAATCCCAAAAGTCCTCGAAATATACCAAGTGAAGCGGCACTTTTAGCAAAGAAGTGAAGTGCAGAAGCAAGAGACCAAAGTGCAATGGATAATATAAATCCAATTTTTGTACCCACTTTATCATAGACTTTTCCTGAGATGAATTTACCTGCGGCATAGGTTGCTGTAAATATGTTTATAACCCACGCATAATCTGCTTCTGTTAAACCTAAATCTTTACTCATTTTAGGCCACATTATACCTAAGGCCGACCTGTCTATATAATTTATAATTGTGGCGAGGCAAACAAGCCCAATAATCCACCATCTAAGTCCTTTTATTTTCATGCTTTTTTATTTCAGTTACATCCATATTCTTAGAATAAGGCGTGTAGTTTCTATTCCAACCTATTTAAGTAGGTTGAAAAGGTTTTATAATTAATAAGTAGAAAAGCTTAATATCGTGTAGAAATAATCTTTAACATGAATATTAACTCCCTCCAATTTATATTTTGATTTTTAGATACAAGCGTGCAACATAGTATCTAACATTACATTTCTACATTGTAGCAGTATTTATAAAGTTCTCCAAAATGTTCTTTCATTCTTTTTTTAGCTAATTGAGGATTACCTTCCTTTATTGCTTCATAAATTAGCCTATGTTCTTCAATTCCTAGATAAGCAAGCTCTTTATCACAGACATGGTACTTTTTAAAATTGGTTATAATTTCTGGGGTAATAATTAACATAAAAGTATTCATGGTAGTGTTTCCACTAGCTTTGGCTATGGCTAAATGAAATAATAGATCTTCTTGAACCGCATCTTCACCTTTTTCAACTTTAGTTGCATATGCATCTAATGTTTCTTTCATTGCTATTATGTCTTCCTCGGTTCTACGTATTGCAGCCAGTCTTGAGGTCTTCAATTCTAAAAGTATTCTTGTTTCAACGAGCGATTTAAAGTCGGGATCTTCTAAACGTAATATGTCATCGATCATTCCGTTCATTGCAATTACACCAATGTTAGCAATAAAAGTCCCACTTTGTGGAATAGACTTTAATAACCCATATAATTCTAACTTTTGAATTGAGTTACGAATAATACTTCTTGTAACTCCAAATTTCTCTGATAACATTCTTTCAGAGGGTAACTTATCTCCAGGTTCTAAATTTTTGTGATTTATAAGCTCCCTTATTTTAACAATCACTTCCTTTTGAAGTATGTGATTTTCATTTGTAGTATGGATTTTTACTTTCATAAAACTATATATTCAATAATTGGTTAACCAGACTAATATGATTTAAAGTTAAATAATTCAATACGATCCTAAGGTTAACATTCATTCTTTTTAAATATTTAAAATATAACTAAATATCTGTTAATTATATTCTTACTACAATTTTAATTCTAATTGGGATGTTTTGATGCTTTTAGTTATTATCTAGTTATAATACTATATAAACTCACTTACTCACATCAAAACTCACAACAATATTCATATTTATCCAAGTATTATTAATAGCCTGGATTTTGAGTAATTACTCCATCACTAGCAAGGATTTCTGAAATTGGAATTGGAAACAAATAGTAATTAGGGTTAATCGTTTCTCCTATTTCAGCTTCAGCAGTACCTGTTCTGACCAAATCAAACCATCTTTGTCCTTCAAAGGCCAACTCTAATCTTCTTTCGTCATAAATAGCCTGTCTAATTAAAGCTTGAGTATTAATAACAGTGTGATCCAATGGAGCTAATCCAGCCCTAGTTCGTATAGGATCTAAAAGATCAAGTACATTCTCAGGGGAGGCTCCATTTTCATTCAATGTTTCTGCGTATAAGAGGATAACATCTGCTAATCTTAATTCTATCCAGTCGTGATCTGGACCTCCCACTTGAGGGTATTTTGGAGATCTTGCGTTTACCTCATCTATATTTACTGCTCTTCTTAAATCACCAGGACTTGCATCAAAAGCAGTAATTAAACTTGCATCTAATGGTCTAGGAGATTTTGTGTCATTTCCTAAATACCACGACCAAAAGTCTGAAAAACCATACTCATCTTCTAAAGAACTAGATATTTGGGTGGCAAAAATAATTTCAGAATTTAAGTCAGTTACAAAAATGTCTGCATAGTTTTCTAGTAAACTAACGTCTCCAGCCGCAGCTCCGTTTACAGCATCAGCTAGATGTGGTTGCGCACTACCAAAATTGCCCATATGCACATAGACTTTACCTAATAAACTTTGCGCCGCAAGTTTTGATGCTCTACCATTTGTATTTGTAATATTTAAAAGACTAATTGCATCTTGTAAATCTGGAATGATTACATTGTTATATACTTCTGCAGCTGGTTGTCTTGTTAAATCAAACGTAGGGATGTCGCCAATATCTGGTGAAGTTAGAATTATAGTAACATCACCAAATACTTGTACTAGTTTAAAGTAGGATAGCGCTCTTAAAAATTTAGCTTCACCTATTTGACTAGTATTTGTTGAATTTTCAATTACGTTATTGGCACTTAATACTGATCTATATAAAGCCGTGTAGAAGGGGCCAAAATATTGATCTTCCATTGCTGTTAAACCAGGTCCGTACGTATCAAATTCAGTATAGGGAGATTCTAACATTAAAGCATTATCTGCTCTAAAGTCGCCCATCACTGCCATTGGTGTAACAGCACCAAGTTGATAATAATATGCGGCACTTAAAACTCCCTCAAAATCTGTCAATGAATCTGAACTAGCAATATTTGGTGGAGATTCATCTAAATCTGTGCTACATGATAGTGTTAAAAATAATGATCCTAAAAATAATATATATATATGTTTCATTTTTTCTTACTTTAAAAATTAACATTAAAACCAAACGTAAAGCTTCTAACAATAGGACTTGATCCTATTTGAACCCCATAAGTAGTTGGTCCTAGATAATCACTTTGCGTAGTGTCTACACCCTCTGGGTTATATGAGGTATAATCATCTCCCCATAGGTACAGTAAATTGGTAGCTGCAACATATACTCTTGCTGAATTAATACCAATTTTATTAGTCAACTCTGGTTTAAAAGTATAGCCTATAGTCAAGTTTCTCAAGGCTAAAAAAGAGGCATCTTGTAGTTGTGCATCTAGTTGATTATTTGAGTCTAAATAAAATTCACCATTGTGATCTGCAATACCATCACTATTAGTATCAAAACTATCACGTACTCTTCCTCCAAATTCAGAATTATAATAAATGGGGTCTACGTTCCAAACATCGCCTCCCTGAGCTCCTTGAAATTGGAATGACATATCAAAATCCTTAAAGTTGAGTGTACTATTAAAACCGTAGTAAAATTCTGGTGTATTTTGACCAATCTTTACTAAATCGCCACCTTCCTCAACTGTTTTTGTCTTGTCAATTACACCATCTCCATTTTGATCTACCACGTAGTATGCTGAACTATTAACATCGATGGCTCTTGTTGGATCTTCTATAAAGCTATCTTCAACCATTCCAATAGTTTCTATACCCCACATCTCACCAATTTCTCCACCTACATAGTTTCTAAATACGGGGCCTCTACCACTTTGACCGTATATAGCCTGAGGTAATTCATCTAGCCCCCCTAGATCTGTAATTTCTGTTTTTACTGTAGATATGTTTGCGCTAAAATCCCAACTTAGATCTTCTTTTCTTATAATGCCTGCTGATAGCTCAACTTCTACACCAGAACTTCTTACATCACCAGAGTTAAGTCTTATTGAAGGGGTTCCGAAGACTTCAGATACACTTTGATTAATTAAGATATCTTCAATATCTGAGGTGTAGAAATCTACTCCCATTCTAATACGATTGTTTACAAATCCTAAATCGATACCGTAATTAGTCTCTGTATTAGTTTGCCAAGTTAAATTTGAATTTGCTACATCTGAAGGGATTAAAAACCCAGTGCCTAACACTGTAGCTTGAGGATTTAATAAACTCAATGAATTGTATGCTCCTAAATCTGAAGTAGACCCTAAAGAACCAGTACTAAATCTTGGCTTTAATAAGCTTATAAAATCAATGTTGAAAAAAGATTCGTTATGCACATTCCACCCTATAGAGAACGCAGGGAATGTTGCGTATTTATTATTAGCCCCGAAACGAGAATCACCATCCCTTCTCAGTGATGCCGATACCAAATACCGATTGTCAAAGGCATAATTAATTCTTCCAAAATAGCTCCATCTAGAAATAGTTTCATCTCTTTCCGTTACTGTGATATCTTCAGGTTTTAATAGGTTATAATTTACAATATCGCTAAAAGGCACATTTGTACCTGCTTGAGCTGTACCTTTAAAATGAATTTTTTGAAATTCAATTCCAGCTACTGCAGATATATTATGACTCCCTATTTCTTTTGCATAATTCAACGTAGTTTCACTTAAGGTTGAACTCTGTTTTACATTTGTTTCATCTAAGGCAGTTTGATTGCTACGAGCTTGAGAATCAAATTCAAGTCCTCTCCAAAAATAGTCTTTAGTATCTCGAATATCTGCTCCTAAAACAGCCTTTATGTTTAAATCATCGATGATGTTGTATTGAAAGAAAGTAGTTAAGTTAGCGAAATAAGTTTTTTGATATCGGTCTGTATTGTCAAGCTTCGTTGCGGGACCTGCATCTCCAGTTCCTCCAATACCATTACCACTTCTACCATAATGCCAGTCTTGAGCGGTATCGCCGGGTTCTAATGTATAAATGCTGCTGTTAAATGGTGCGTTGCCTCCTCTATAACCATCGTCAAAAGGATCTAGTCCTAAAGCCTGGGCTTGTTGATCGAGTTGCTGAACAAATGCAATAGATGCTGCTGTATGATAAATAGGGCTAACATTATAAGCTCTTAAAAGGTCTCTCTGGTCATGAGCGATGATGTCTCTATCCGATGCAAAACCATTGAAACTTAATCCTGTTTTGAATTTGTCTCCCAAGTCAACATCGATATTTAACCTAGCATTAAGTCTTTCATAAGCTTCCGTCCTAACGATACCATCAGTATTTTGATAACCAATGGAAGCAAAATATTTTGCTTTTTCTGTACCTCCGCTATAGCTAAAATCATGGTTTGTGCTATAACCACTTCCATAAAGCCAATCTTCTACAGCCAAAACATCAGGAGAATTTCTGTAGGCGCTTATTTTATAATTTACAAACTCTGGGTCCAATTCAGAAACATCAAATCTACCACTGGCAATACCATCTTCTAACGTGTTTGCCCATTCTCCAGCTGTCATATTTATTCTGTCACTTTTATATTTACTAGAGATACTCGTGTAAGTGTTATAGCTGAATTTTGGAGTGCCTTCTTTTCCTTTTTTGGTTGTAACTAAAATAACTCCATTTGCTCCTCTAGAGCCATAGATAGCAGCTGAAGCCGCGTCTTTCAACACCTCTATACTTTTAATGTCGTTTGGATTAACGGTTGCTAAGCTTCCCGAAATAGGGTAGCCATCTACAACTATTAGCGGGTTAGAATTACCATTAATAGACGAAGCTGCCCTTACTTGGATTTTAGGATCTGCTCCTGGTGATCCGTCCTGGTTTTGAATTAAAACACCGGCTAATTTACCTGCCAATGCTTCGTCCACACGGGTAGCTTGAATCGCCGCCACATCTTCACCTCCAACTCTAGCAACAGAACCTGTAACATGACTCTTTTTCTGGGTACCGTAACCAACTACAATTACTTGGTCTAAGGTATTAGCGTCTTCGTCTAGACCAATGTTAAGCGTTGTTTGATTAGTAATGTTTACCGTTTGGGTAACATACCCTACATATGAGAATTGTAACGCATCACCACTTTTTACTTGAATTTGATAGTTTCCATCAAAATCTGTAGAGGTTCCTGTAGAGGTTCCTTCAATGATAACATTTGCACCTACAATGGGGATTTGATCTGCTGCAGAAACCACTTTACCTTCTAAAAGGTATTTGTCTTGAGCTACCATAATAATACTACTAAAAAGCAGTATTGATAAAGTAAGCTTTGTTTTGAAGTTCATAAGTTAGCTGTTTAGATTATTACTCGAATTTTCAATAGTGATAACTTTAAACAACATTCAGTGCCTTAGTAAAAAATAGTTTTATTACTTTTACAATACATGTTTTATTAAGTTACGACGTGTATTATTACTTCCCTCCAAGGAGTAATTTGTTAAAAAGGATGGGCGTGCACCCGTCCTTTTTTTATTGGTAAACCAAATTGGTTAACCAGTTTGGTTTACCAAATATATTAACTTTTTCTTAACGTGCAAATAATATTGGCAAAAAAAATGAGGTTATTCCATAAAATCTTCACGAATAGGACTAAATACATCAATTAATACCCCTGATTTTCTACAAATAGCTCCATGCATTACATGAGGAGGAATATAGAATGCATCTCCACCTTTCATTATTTTAGTTTCTTCACCAATAGTTAATTCAAATTCGCCGCTGACTACATACGTAACTTGAGAGTGGTGATGTTCGTGCATTGGACCAATTCCTCCTTGATCAAAATGTACATTGACTAACATGATTTTGTCATCATATCCCATAATTTTTCGCTTAACGCCTTCTCCAACGGTTTCCCAAGGGATTTCGTCAACCAATAAAAATTCTTTACTTGAACCAAATGTTTTCATCTTTCTTTACTTATTTAAAATAATAGGCACCTGTCCATTGGTATTCTCTATTATCTATGATTAATATATGTTTTTCGTTTTCTGAGGCATTGTTAATTGCCATAATAAAGTCTTTAGTATTGTCGTACACATCTACAATGCGAATCGCTATATAGTCTTCTGTATCGAGTAGGATCTTTATTTCTGAAATAGTACTTTTGGTATTTACAGCAAATTCAGAAACGGGACTATAGCCTCCGTGTGATTCTATTGTAGATGCAAACAGCGTGTTTTTGGTATTTTTTCGTCTAAATAGGATAGAGGCATCTCTTCTTAAATTAAAGTCTGGATCATTAGCTCCTATTCTTGTGAATAAAAGCTCATCTGTTTTTTTAAGTGCCGAAGTAAGCGTGTAAAAGCGCCCTTTGTTAAGCCATGAAATTTTCGTGTTACCTTCAAAAGGGGATCCTAAGCCTTCTAAATACAAATGCTGATAACCATTCTTAGTTCCAAGTGCTTTTAAGCTTTTTGGAACATTATACTCAAAATTTGTGTCTATTAATTGACCCATAAAATAGTAGGGGAGGTCATATTGGTTATTTTCATTAGATGTTAACCTCATAATGTCTAAAACATAAGGTTTTTCGAAGTTTTCATCAGTAATAACCACCATAGTTCTATGCATTTCTGTACCTGGATAAGCAACTGTATCCTTAGCACTCACTAACTGGATGGATTTTTTATTAGCATCAAAAAGATATAGGTTTGAATGGTGTTTACTTCCTATTTCATATTTCCCGTTAAAATGTGAACTTTCATTTACAGTAACTGTGTTATGGGCAATGGTTTGTTTTGCCCAAGTAGTATTTTCTTTTAAATAATTACCGCCTCCTTTTTGTTCTATATTCACAAAACGGCCCATACCATAATCCTGAATTACTTCATCACCATCTTCATTAAGTAAAAATGATAATTTGTCATAATGCCCATGACTAAGCCCTTGAGCAGAATATTTAAAGACTAAAGAAAAATCTTGATTACCAGATCTTAAAACTCTGAGACCTCCTTTTTTTCCGTTAGAACCGTCTGTTAACTTTATTGACTTTTTATTAAACTCTTCGTCTTTTCCGTTTTTAATGCCAAGCGCCACAGATAACCCTGTATCGTCTAAAAGGACTTTTCCTTGTTTTCTGGCGATACTTAAAAGTTCTGGATCTCTTCCACCGTAGTGGTAAGCGATATCTACTGCCGTTACTAACTCCCTTGAGTGAAAGGACATACCTTTTTGGGCATCATTTAGCGGAAAAAATTCGCCATCTGCATCGGTAAGGTTTAATAAAGTATGTACCGACTTGATTAAAACACTGTCTTTATGTTCAAAAATCTTCAGGTCTGGTTTTAAGTTTTGAAGTCCTTCAGCAAAAACTAAAAAGGGATACATAGCATATCGTTGATAATAAGGTCCTTCGGTATAGTAACCATCTGGGGAAAAAGGTTCTTCTAAATTTGCTAAAAATCCAGCTTTTCCATCTTCATTTTTTATAAACCCTCCATCGTTATCCTTTGCACTTGCATCTAATTTGTCATTTTTAATTCCGTATAAAGCACGGTTTACTAACTCTTCATCATCCATTACTAAACCAATCATTCCTACAGCAGCATTCCCCCAAGTACTATGGTTGTGTACACGATTAAAGAATTGAGGATTTTCTATGGAAATATAATCTGCAAAAGGTCTAAAAAGGTTAGTTTCTAATTTTTCACGTTCTTCCGCAGATAAGTAATTATAAATACAATCATAGGCTTGACTAACATAAACTAACCAATTTGAATCATTTAAACATTGCCAAAATAGTTTTCCTCTGGCATACGATCTTGTTTGCGGATGCGGAGGTAGGTTTTTGTACATATCTTCGTATTGAAATAGCATATCGCGCACGTACTTGGCATATTTTTCATCTTCTAATAATTGGTAAAGCACGCCCGCTTTTCTCATAATGAAGAAATTAGTTTTATGGCGCTCATGAGTATAGCCTCCAGAATAATCGTTAGGCACCGGAGTATTGATCCCTAAAGCGATTTCGGCATCTACTTCATTTTTTACAGTTTGCAACTCTTTAGAAAAAATAGGCATGTTTCCCAATTCAGCTTTTATTTTTGCAACGCCATCTTGCGTTAAAATAAGAGAAGGGTGCGTGCTGTTGTTTATTTCTAGCGTATTTGGACGTGATTCCTCCTTATTATCGCAAGAAGTAATAACAAACAATAGGGTACATAAAATGGCAGGATTTGTAAACCTTTTAAACTTTTTCATTAAAGATTATTTGAAATAATACCTAGGTCTAAACCATCTGTTGCTTTACCCGATAATTTTGAATTTGAAACTAATACGAGTGTTTCATCATTAAATTCTGGTTTAAGATTCCATCGGTTTTTAATGGTGAATTTCTCATCGCCTGTAATTTCAGTTTTATCAGAATCATAAAAATTGTTATTTACAATATTTACAATAGGTTCGCCCACAACTAAGTGCATATTAATTCCCTTAGTTTTATTAAATATATTATTCTGAATCTGTATTACTTGTACACCATACAATGAAACTGCCGAATTGTATTTATTCCTTTCATTAAAACCAACATTATTAAAAGTACAATGATCTACTTCTAAAAATGGGCCAAAAGTACTTTCATCTTTACCGCCTCTGTGCAAACGAAGTGCGGCTCCGCCAATGTCTTCATATTTATTATTTTTCATAATAATATATTCGGCATTATAAATACCAATATCGTCTGTTTCCCTATCTAGTGCCATGACATGGCCGCTAATTGTGTTAAAGTTGGAGTTTTTAACACTAATGGTATCTGCAAACGTATTTTTATAGACTTTAAGAACATCAAACGAATGATTAACATCTAGATTAACGAAGTCACAATCGTCTACAAACAATTTGTAATTTTTATTCATAGAATATTTACTGGTTGTTATAACCGAATTACCCGTTCTATCTGGACAGGCTTCACCATCTACCCGAATACCTTTAAGTGAAAGGCTTCCACCATTTTCAATTTCAAAAAGTGATCTCTTTTCAAATAAAATAGTTGGTTTTTCTTCGGAAGAGGATACAAAACTTAATGCGTGTTTTATAGATATTGATTTTGACAGCGAATAGGTTTTTGATGCGTTCAACTCTATAATATCACCAGGGGATGAGGTTTTAACGGCATCATACAAAGTATTTAATCCCGCAGCTACAGAAATAGTCTTTCCTGAACCTAGTGTAGCATTTGTTATTTCTTTTGAGTACCAAGTAACACCTGTTTTTTCTTTTGTAAGAATTGTTTCGGGTAACGTAGCGCCTGTATTTGTAGGGGCATCCTCAGGTACTAATAATCCAGCATTATTTTTAACCAAGTTTAATTGCTTTTTTTTAAATCCAGAGGGAGTTATTGGTGCTATGTTTTTGCTTAAAATATTATTAGTAAATGCAATACCGCTTATATCATCATAGACAGTAAAGATGCTGTCCTTACTTTCATTATAGAAAATATTATTTTCCATAACCGAATTTACGGGAGGCGCACTCCGCTCTTCATCTGCACCTGCACAAAGTTGTATATGGTCACAATTAATAAACGTGTTGTTTTTAACTACCGCATCTTTAGCTTGATCATAACGATTAATTGGCGAATTATAGATGCCATTCATTATTACAAATGCACCTCTAAAACGATACCCTGTTAAACCAATACCGTAGTTGTTTGTAACGGTTTGTTTTCCGTTTATTACGCGTATTCCACCTGTTGATGGTTTACCGTTTCCTATAAAAACATTCCCATCTACAAGTGTCTCTTCTCCGTGTCTCATTGTCAATGTACCTGTACATTCATAAAACACATTGTTTTTGTAGGTATTTTGTCCAGACTTGTTCGAAATAATCTCATGTTCTCCATTACACCGATCAAAATAGTTAGATTCAACCACAGTATTTGAATTGGTTCGAGAATAATGGCTTGTACCAATACGTAAAGTTTCACCACCATTAGAACCTAAATTTTGACGAGGACCAAAGTAATTATGATCAATCTGGTGATTATTCTCACGGCTTTCCTCGGTGTTTAACCTAACCGTCATCGTTACACCTCTATTTTTCTTACCTGCCAAATGATTATGATCAATGCGATTATTTTTACCATATATGGCAACCCAAGTATCAGCTTCGTGGCGTTCAGGATTGCTATAATTATCGATCACACATGAGGTTAACCGACAGTTATTTGAAAGTGTTTCGTTGTCTTTTTTAAATGTAATAACCTCGTTAGTTGGGGTAAACCCATTTTTAAAAACAAGTCCATCAATTACAAGATGATTTCCAGCGATTCGTAAGTTTGAAGATCCTTCTAAAGTTACTTCTCCTTTTTCTTCTACAGTTAATGTTATGGGGTTTTTTGCAGTTCCTTCTGCTTCAAAAAGTAGTTCAACATCTTTCCAAACTCCATTTTTTAGAACAATAAGATCACCAGGAACCGCATTAGCAGTTGCTTCATTAAATTCTGCTAAGTCTTTTACATAGATTCCTTTTTCCGACTCAATATTGCAAGAAACAAAAGAAAGAACAAGTGATGAATAAATAACAATAAGGGATTTTAAAGACATATATGGTGTAGTTTTTTGATAATGTGCAGTATATAAAACTGGTTTACCAGATTGGTTTACCAAAAATAGAAATATTTATGATAGTCACAAATTTTTAGGGAAACTTTCCTTTTTTTGATCATTTATAAAGGAAAACATTAACTATATATAATATCACAGCGATAATATGAATTTTTTCGGGTAAGGAGGGAAGGTGATGATTGTATTTTGTGTTGCCTCTTTTTGTAAATTACATGTTATTAAGCACGGGAAACTACTACCAATAGTGTAATAGTAAAAGTGTTTTATTTATTTGTGTAGTACCGTTAAAGAACTAAACCAATGCTTTTCTTAAGGCAACATTTTTGCCCACAGTATTTTTCGTAGTGTGATTCCAATTAGCTCAAAATATAGTGTCTACAATTGTACTTGGCTCTTTTTTATTGAGAAGCTTGAATTCTCTCTCTCAAAATAAAGACTAGCGATATTAGCCGTTCTTTAAGTGTTTATTCTAAAAACTCATCTTCGGTAATGGCTTCTTTAACAAGATTGCCAGACGCATCTCTCATTTCTTCTAGATAATATAATCCATTGCGAGATGGGGTGTAAAAGTATTCTGCGACACCATCAACGTCTTCTGTTAAGACTCTGTCTGCATTGTAATAAGAAATGCGGGTACTCATTCCAGATTTATTCTTTTGAAAAACGATATCGGCAATACCATCACTGTTGTTTATTAAATTTTTAAGAGTGTCAAAAGTGCTTATTCGCACTACTTCATCAGCTTTATTCCACAGATATTCTATACTGTGATACCCATCGGGTCCTAATACAGCTCTATCGTTTTTATCTTTGTAAGATATATTTTTTACAAAGCCAGCACTCGTGAGCTCTTTTTCTTCTTTAAAATATCCATACGTATTATTTATTCTCTCTCCGCGTTTTCCGTAGTATTCGTATCCTATCTCACGTTGATATTTATCATACAGATATACTATCTGGTGGGCATTAAAATCATTGTAAGTTGGGCGATTGTGCTTATCGTAAAATTGTTCGGAAATTAAGGTGCCAAACTCATTGTATTTAGATAAAACCTTACTAGCTATCCCTTGTAAATTATTATCTTGATTATAGTATGTTACTAAAGAATCTTTTCCAAAACGGTTTACTTGGAAATGAGTTTTAAATACACCATCCCATAAAGCAGGTTGCATATCCCGATCATAATTTGTCCGTTCGATAAGAGTGTTGGTATTATCGTATTTAAATATATTGTATGTTACATTTTGAAGTGCATTGGCCAACTTGTTGTCGGTTGTGTAATAGGTTGTTTTTATTTTGTTGTTGTTTTTATCGTATTCCCATTTGGTAGTAGCTACATCGTTTTCAAAAGGGTGTTTTTCTAAACGTGAACTATATGATGTTGTTTCAATATTATTTCCGTGGTCATCATATTTGTATCGATACTGTATAATACTATCCTGTGTTATTGCGTAACTTCCATCAATATCTCTATACGTTTCTTCGAGTAGATTGCCCTTACTGTCCATCGATTCTTCTACATAACCAATGCCCATAGTGCTATTGAACTCATCGCCGAAGGCATCTACATTATGCCGAATACGTTTAGTATCGTTTATGTGCGTGTATTTGGTAGCACCCCATTTGTTTTCATTAAACTGAAGCACGTAGTTTGGTAAATAGTCAGCTTCAAAGGTTATTTGCCCATCGCTATTAAATAATTGTACGTTTTGAAAAGCTTCATACGAGCCTATTGCTGCATTGTTTTTTATATTGAAATTTCTCGTATCTGTAACATTTCCATAGATATCGTAGGTATATTGATATCGGGCTATTCCATACATATCGGAAGTTGGTTGAGAGAACTTATTTAAAAACTTTGTTTCTCGCAAGTATCCTCTTTCATCATAAAGATATTCAGTTTGATATCCATCAATATGGAAAGCCAACTCTCCCTTTGTATCATAACATGTTATTTTGCTAATGTTATGGTTTTCATTGAATTCATATTCATATGTAGAAACAAAATCGGTGTTGTAGGTTGGTTTTTTGTGAAAATTGAAATACGATATTTTTTTAGTACGTTCTAGATTATCTAATATTCGTTTTTCGTAATAAAAACCTTCTTCTCTTTTTATCTGATTATTTTGAGCATTGTAATATGAAGAAAAATAACTGTTTGTTTCTGTATTAAATTCACGCTTTATTATAGCTATGCCATCTCTTTCTACAGATTTTCCTTGATCATTATAGTATTTTGTAAGTATGTTTCCTTTTTCATCAAAAGTTGTTTTAACAATGCAATGTTCCTTACTATTTCTATACACCATATCTTCATTATAGAAATGAGATTCAAAATGATGTTTGTCTTTTTTAACGAGTATTGTAATAGGAGATTCAAAATACCCTCCTTCGGTAAGCTTTCCATTGTTATAATATGAAATAATCGTACTGTCATTTTTGTTTTCTATATGATAAACAGCGCCATACTTGCTTTTAGCTTTAGATTCAGGAATTGCAGATTGTAGCTTACAAGTAATCGTATAATTAAGTGATCTATAATAATCTTCTTCTTTTCCTGTAAAAACTTGATAGCTATAGATGTCGTCATTTTCATAATAGGCGGTTTCGCGTAGTAGACCATCAACGTATAACTCCCAATAACGTTGTTTATCTTGAATTACGTTGTGATCAGATTCGGTATCATAAACATATTGCAAGCTATCGCGAAGCGTGCTGTATTTATCAACTAGATTTTCAAGCTTTTCTTGTGTTAATTGATCTTCTCCAAGTTTTATAAGGTCTTTTCTTAACCGGCGAGCGCAATATTCTGTTATATTAAAATGATACTGTTCGTGTATTAATAATTGCTCACTCCCAATAGTATCAATCTTTTTATATCCCGATTTATTGGGGTTCATATACGCATATACTTTAAAATACTTGTTGTCTATATCAACATCATATATAAAGTTAGAATAGACAGATGCATCATAACCACCTTCTATGCTTGTAACTTCAGGAAAGTCATCCCAAGTTAAGGCACGGTCATTCCAGTTGATAAATTCTTTTGCTTCTGTTTTAAATGACCAACCAAAGGCTATTAAAATGCCCAACAAAACAAGCGATATTAATAAATTGTATTTAAGCTTTAACATACGATACGACACGCTTTCGGGAAGCTGAATAGATTAATGAGGAAATATATGTACAACAGAAAATAGACCCAGCATAAAACACTTGTTGTACTATTTCAAGAGCATTTACTTCTATATTGTTAAGGAAAAAGTACCGGAACAATCCTATAAAAATCATTAATGCTAAAGAGAACAGTCCTCTGTAAATTAAATTGTAGTAGGGGAGGTTGGGTTGTGGTTTTCCACTGTTAGAAAAGTATAAAAGCAGAAAATAGCCAGTGATAATTGCAACAACTTCGGCAAGATATATAAAAATTAAAATACCTTCATTAATATATACATCGGTTAAGGCAATTAACAAGGTAGTAAGTAAAATTCCTGCGAGCAATTCACTTCCTATTATTTGGAGCGTCTTTTTTTCAGGAAGGACAGTTTTTTCTTTTATAGAAAATTGTGATTTTTGTTGCTCCTCCAGTTCGGTTAATTTAGGGTCTTGACCGTATTTGTTCTTTCGTTTTTCACCCTCACTGAACAATAAAACAAAAAAGTAAAAAGGGATTAATTGGTAAAACCCATTTTGTCCCAAATCGTGACAACGGCGGGTACTTTGTGAAAAGAAAAACCAGTATAAAGCTATAAAGTATATAAAAACGTTTAAGGTACCAATATCAACAATTTCATTTAAAAGAGAAATAAAGAAGACTGCTACCATAAGCAGTAGATAACTTACTGCAAATTCGGTACGGCGTATTCGGCCTTTAAATGAAAACGGTTTCCTGAACATGAAAGCTTACATACTAACGCTTGTCAATATACAGGTTTCTTTTAAATGGACAAATTATTTTTAACTTCACATATATAATAGGAGATGTTTTTGAGGGTAGGTTATGTAGATTTATTAGTTTTCCCATCTTTATCACACCTATCTAATCTTCCTTTTTTCTTTCTTCACGTTCTTTCTGCCTTTTCTTTTTAGCTTCTTCTTTTGGGTCTTTTATAACAGTTGTCCAATGTAAGCTCGTTTCATCATTTATGAGGGTTGTAAAGCTTGTTTTGTTGTCAATATAGATATTAGTAAAATAGTCTTTATAATACCATACGAAGAAAACGCTGCCCAAAGTCGGTTTTTCTTTTTCTCTATAATTTAGCCAAATCTCTCCTGGTTTGTCCGTTTTAAATCCTAAGAATTTGCCTTGATAATAGCTTTTGTCATTTACTATTTCGTTTTCTGGTGATATTTCGTAAACAAATTCTCCACCATAAATTGCTGTGCCGTCTGGTTGAAAGGCTGGAAAAACAAAAACATCTAAATTTCCTTTTTCATTTTCCTTTATGTAGTGGTTAAATCGTATTGATGTCGAGTCTCTAACCGACTTCATTTCATTAAAAGCTTTCGACAATGCTTGGCCGTGTTTATTAAGAAACTTCTGATCAATTTGTGCATCTGTTTCGATTATTTCTGTTTGAGATTTTATAATAAAATGAAAAACTTGATTGTATTTTCCATTTTCATATTTACCATATACAGAATGCCAAGTATTTGTTGCGTCTTGAAAACAAAACCATTCTCTTCCTAGTTCTCCTAATCGTTCTTTGTCTTTTGTGATTAGCATATCGGTAGAATACCAAGCGGCCAAATCATAATTTAAAAGCCAATTGGCAGTTTCTCTTTTTTCAAGAAGGTCTTTTTGATCAAAATCTTGAGCTTGCATTAAATTAAAACCCAAAAATATAAATAGTAGTAAATGTATTTTTTTCATTTGTGGGATATTGTTTTTAAACCAATCTAGCATACACAGACCAAACAGAAAATCTACGGGTTTATCAAGTAGGGGAGAACAAGCAATTGCTTATAGCCATTGTGCCTGTTGCACAAGTCTCGCCAAAGATAAAT
>TARA_R110000823_G_scaffold315695_1_pt1 | contig 148825 bp, 129 predicted proteins | sample TARA_R110000823 | Tara Oceans TARA_R110000823 (sample SAMEA4397722) | marine metagenome | biome: Polar Biome; feature: [DCM] deep chlorophyll maximum layer (ENVO:01000326); material: water (ENVO:00002006), including particulate matter (ENVO:01000060) such as... | depth 20 m | reverse complement strand
TCCGACTTCCGACTTCCGACTTCCGACTTCCGACTTCCGACTTCCTACTGAGCTAGTGCCTTATCCCCAGCATTTCCCGCGCATGCGCCAAAGTATTTTCGGTAATTGCGATACCACCCAGCATTCGCGCAATTTCCTCAATTTTCTGATTTTCTTCCAACGGCTCTAGGCTGGTGGTGAGCTTGGCTTTGTTGCCGACTTTTTGCACTCTAATGTGATGATCGCCTTGACTGGCAACCTGTGGCTGGTGGGTGACGCAAAGCACTTGGCTGCGTTTTCCAAGGGCATTGAGAAGTTGGCCAACGATTTCAGCGGTGGCGCCACCGATGCCGACATCAACTTCGTCAAAAACCACGGTGGGTATGGCGGCAACTTGTGCAGTGATGACCTGAATCGCGAGGCTAATGCGCGAGAGTTCACCGCCAGATGCGATTTTGTTTAGCGGGCCTTTGGCGGCTGTGGGGTTGGTGCTAATTAATATTTCGATTTCTTCCTGGCCGTGGCTATGGGGCTCGTCATTGCTTAAAGGATGCATGGCAAATTCAATTTCACAGTGCTTCATCGCGAGTGCTTGCAACTGCTCTTCTATGCCTTGCTTCATTAACTTGGCGGCCTTTGTGCGTTTTTTGCTAAGCGATGCAGAGGTGGTTTGATAGGCCTTTAGTGCTTGTTCTTGGCTGCTGCGCAGCTGATCGATTTTTTCATCGCTGGCATCTAGGTCTTCAAGCTGCGCTTCGAGTGAGTTTTGCAATGTCATCAGCTCGTCTGCTTGAATGCGGTGTTTGCGCGCGGTTTGGTATATGGCGTCGAGCCTTGTTTCTACTTCAATTAGGCGCTCGGGGTCGAGCTCGGTACCGTCGATAACGTGTTGAAGCTCGCCGGCGGCCTCTTCAATTTGAATGCGCGCGCTTTCCAGAAGCTGAGCGGCATTTTCTTGAACGCTGCTGCGATGTTGGCTGCTGTATAGCGAAGAGAGTGCCTGGTGCAAAATACCCATGGCATTGACCTCGCCGTCGCGGCAGAGATTAAGGCTGTGGTGATTTGCGGCGAGTATTTGTTCCGCATTGGCTAGTTGCTTTTGCAGGTCTTCTAGTTCCTCTACTTCGCCGGCCTTCAAGTCTAGGCGATGCAATTCTTCAAGCTGATAGCGCAGCAACTGCTCTTGGGCATTTTGCTCGGCAAGATTCGCTTCCAGTGAGGCTAGGGTCTTTGTGCAATATTGATATTCATGGCAGTGCTCGCTAACTTGCTTGGCGAGTGCGGTGGTGCCAGCGTAGGCGTCCAGCAGTTCGCGCTGATAGGGTTTCTGGAGCAGGGATTGGTGCGCATGTTGGCTGTGGATGTCGATGAGAAATGAGCCCAGCTCACGCACATCTTGTAAGGTGGCTGGTTGACCGTTGATGTAGGCTCGCGAGCGTCCGTCGGCGGTAATCACGCGCCTTAACATGCAGTCATTGCTGCCGTCTAAATCTCGTTCCTGCAGCCAGCTATGGGCGGCGGGAATGGCGCTAATATCAAACTGCGCGTGGATATCCGCTCTATCTGCTCCCTTGCGCACAATATTGCTATCGGCGCGATCACCCAGCGCCAGTCCCAGTGCGTCAAGCATAATGGACTTGCCTGCGCCGGTTTCTCCCGTCAGTACGGTCATGCCCGTTTTGAGCTCGATGTCGAGATGTTCGGTGATGGCGTAATTGCTGATGGTGAGATTGCTCAGCATGATGGTCTCTCGTGGTTGCGCAAATAGTCTGTATGTTTATACAGTAAAATACTGCTGGCGGCATCGATCGTCAATCGTCAGCAGTAAAAATATTTGTGTTTGCCTTGAATTAGTAGGTCTAAACCCCATATACGCGTCAACGCGGGAAATGTCCGCAAGATTGAATACGTGTGACGGAGATTGGATACGTGGCAGAGGAACAAGATAAGGCAGCGATGCAGGATGAAGAAATTCAAGCTGAAGAACTGCAACAGGGCGATGAGGCTGAGTTGAGCGGCGAGCTAGAGCCCGGCCTCGAAGAGCAATTGGCAGCGGCGAAGCAGGCGGTAGTTGATGCGCAGGAGCAATCTTTGCGCGCAGCGGCGGAGGCGCAGAATATTCGTCGTCGCGCTGAGAAAGACGCCGAGAATGCGCGCAAGTACGCACTTGAGAAATTTGCCGGCGATATGCTTCCCGTGGTGGACAATCTCGATCGCGCGCTCGCTTCTGCAGACAGTGCCGATGAGTCCTTAAAGCCGATTTTGGAAGGTGTTGAGTTGACTCGAAAAACATTGGTAGATGCCTTGGCGCGTCACAATGTTGAGCAGTTAAACCCGGTTGGCGAGCCATTTAATCCTGAGTTTCACGAAGCGATGGCGATGGTGCCAAACCCGGATGCCGAGCCAAATTCGGTGATGGATGTGATGCAGAAGGGTTACACCTTAAACGGTCGCCTGCTGCGTGCAGCGATGGTTGTTATCGCTAAGGCGCCGTAAATAGTAATTGTATTAAAAATGGCCTATGCCCCCTTGAAATGTGTGGATAAGGGCCAATATCTGTCACAAGACAAAGAATTTCGCCGCGAGTGGCGACAGTTTTTAAGTGGAGAATGATCATGGGTAAAATTATTGGTATTGACTTGGGTACCACTAACTCTTGCGTTGCGGTAATGGATGGCGACAAGGTTAAGGTAATCGAGAATGCAGAAGGTACGCGCACTACGCCGTCGATTGTGGCGTATACCGACGATAAAGAGATTCTGGTTGGTCAGAGCGCTAAGCGTCAGGCAGTGACTAACCCGCACAACACCTTGTATGCGGTGAAGCGTCTGATCGGTCGTCGTTTTAAAGATGATGTCGTGCAAAAAGACATCAAAATGGTGCCTTACGCAATCTGTGAAGCAGAGAACGGTGATGCGTGGGTAGAAGTGAAGGGCGAGAAAATGGCGCCACCGCAGATTTCAGCGGAAATCTTGAAAAAGATGAAGAAAACCGCTGAAGACTATTTGGGTGAGAAAATCACCGAAGCGGTTATTACGGTGCCTGCTTACTTTAACGACTCTCAGCGTCAGGCGACTAAAGACGCTGGCCGTATTGCCGGTTTGGACGTTAAACGTATTATCAACGAGCCTACTGCCGCGGCCCTAGCCTACGGTATGGACAAATCCAAGGGCGACCGCACGATCGCGGTATACGACTTGGGTGGTGGTACTTTCGATATCTCGATCATTGAAATTGCTGAAGTAGACGGCGAGCACCAGTTTGAAGTGTTGTCGACTAACGGCGACACCTTCTTGGGTGGTGAAGATTTCGATATGCGCCTGATCGACTATTTGGCGGAAGAATTTAAGAAAGAAAATAGCATTGATCTGAAAGGCGACTCACTGGCCGTTCAGCGTCTGAAAGAAGCAGCTGAGAAAGCAAAAATTGAGCTGTCTTCTAGCCAGCAGACTGAAATCAACCTGCCATACATCACGGCAGACGCCACTGGTCCTAAGCACTTGGTTGTAAAGCTGAGCCGCGCTAAGTTGGAGTCTTTGGTTGGTGATTTGGTTGCCCGTTCATTAGAGCCAATGAAAATGGCACTGAAAGACGCTGGATTGTCTGCGTCTGAAGTAGATGAAATTATTTTGGTTGGTGGTCAGACTCGTATGCCTTTGGTGCAAAGCAAGGTGACCGAGTTCTTTGGTAAAGAAGCGCGTCGCGATGTAAACCCCGACGAAGCTGTTGCCATGGGTGCAGCGCTGCAAGGTGCGGTACTGTCTGGTGAAGTAAAAGACGTACTGCTACTTGACGTTACTCCGCTGAGCTTGGGTATTGAGACCATGGGCGGTGTGGCGACTCACCTGATTGAGAAAAACACCACTATTCCGACTAAGAAGTCGCAGGTGTTCTCAACCGCGGATGACAATCAGCAGGCTGTAACTATTCACGTTGTTCAGGGCGAGCGCAAGCAGGCGGCGGCGAACAAATCGCTGGGCCGTTTCGACTTGGCGGATATTCCACCGGCACCGCGCGGTTTGCCGCAAATCGAAGTAACTTTCGATATTGATGCCAACGGTATCTTGCATGTGTCTGCTAAAGACAAGGCAACAGGTAAAGAACAGTCTATCCGCATCACGGCATCAAGCGGTTTGAGCGATGATGAAATCGAACAAATGGTGCGCGATGCAGAAGCCAACGCCGAGGCAGATAAAAAGTTTGAGGCATTGGTAACGGCGCGCAACACGGCTGAAGGTTTGGCGAATGCGACCCGTAAGACGCTAGAAGAAGCGGGCGACAAAGCGACTGATGAAGAGAAAGCCGCTATCGAGGCTGCGCTCGCTGAAGTTGATGAGGCGGTTAAGGGTGACGATCTCGAGAAAATCGAAGAAGCTACTAAGAAGCTAACCGAAGCATCGGGCGGTCTTGCTCAAAAAATGTACGCTGAGCAGGCAGCGCAAGCTGAAGCCGAAGGCGGTGCAGAGCAGCCTCAGTCTGGCGCTGACGATGTGGTCGACGCGGAATTTGAAGAAGTAAAAGACGACGACAAGAAGTAAGCTTGAAGCGGGGCAGTGCCTCGCTTGGGTGAACCGCTGGACGGGAGACGGGAAACGCAAAGGCCAAGGTCAGCGTGTTTTGCGATCTCCCGTTTGGCATGAGGGGTAGAATCATTTATAGGGGTAGTGGGTGGCACTTCAAAAAGCATCTCCCGTCTCCGTCTAGCGTGAAGCGAAGCTATGTCAAAACGAGATTATTACGAAATTCTGGGCGTGTCGCGGGACACTGACAGCAAGGATATTAAAAAAGCCTACCGTCGTATTGCGATGAAAAATCATCCTGATCGTAATCCCGATGATCCGAAAGCCGAAGATATTTTTAAAGAGGCGACCGAAGCCTACGAAGTGCTTTCTGATGAAGATAAGCGCGCAGCTTACGACCGCTTTGGTCATGAGGGTGTTAACGCCGGGGCCGGCGGCGGTGGCGGCGCAGGTGGTTTTAGCGACATATTCGGCGATGTATTTGGCGATATTTTTGGCGGCGGTGGCGGCGGACGTCAGCGTGGCCCGCAGCGCGGTTCAGATCTGCGCTACACGCTAGAGATTGATCTTGAGCAGGCTGTTCACGGTTCAACGGCAAAGATTCGTATTCCGACCTTGGTGGCGTGTAAGCCTTGTGATGGCAGCGGCGCTAAGCCGGGTTCGAAGCCTGTTACTTGTAGCACCTGTAATGGTGTAGGCCAGGTGCGGATGCAGCAGGGCTTTTTTGCCGTGCAGCAGGCGTGCCCGAACTGCCGTGGTAAAGGTACGATTATTTCAGACCCGTGTTCAGCGTGTCACGGCCAGGGTTTGATTGAGGAAACCAAAACGCTGTCGGTCAAAGTACCTGCTGGCGTCGACACCGGCGATCGTATTCGTCTTACTGGCGAAGGCGAGGCAAGTCCAAACGGTGGCCCAACGGGCGACTTATACGTGCAGATGGCGGTGCGTCCGCATCCTATTTTCAAGCGCGATGGCAAGAATTTGTACTGTGATGTGCCGATCAGCTTTGCAGACGCCGCCCTGGGTGGTGAGTTGGATGTGCCTACCTTGGAAGGCCGCGTAAAACTGAAAATTCCGGCAGAAACCCAAACCGGCAAATCCTTTCGTCTGCGTGGCAAGGGAATAACACCGGTTCGCGGTGGTAGCACAGGCGATTTAATTTGCAAGGTGACCTTGGAGACGCCAGTGTCTCTGACTAAGCGTCAAAAGGAATTGCTGCAGGAATTGCAGGCGAGCATGGAAGGTGATGATAAGCAGTCACCTCGAAAAAAAACATGGTTTGACGGCGTAAAAACGTTTTTTGACGATATGAAGCTCTGATAATTTTGTTTCTCTCTTATGACGGGTTCCATCTTAAGGTGGAATCCGTTCTCGACTTCCCCTTATTTTTTCTCCATTCTTGGCGGCATACGCATTCAGCAATCCTACGCTCCGAATTATATAGAGGCGCCTGAGTAATGGATAAAACCCTTAATAAATTTGTAGCCGATTATTTGTGGTCAGATAAGGTGGTGCACTACAGTGCGTGGCGGCGCAAGCTGATAGACGTTTTGCGTCTCGCCTACGTGGTGTTGGATGATTTAGCAAAGGGTGAGCTCACGCTGCGAGCAATGAGCTTGGTTTACACCACCTTGCTGTCATTGGTGCCTATGATGGCGGTGAGCTTTTCTGTACTCAAAGCCTTTGGCATGCACAATAAGCAGCTAGAGCCAATTATGTTGCAGTTTCTTGCGCCGATGGGGGCGCAGGGCGTAGAGATTACCGACAAAATAATCGGCTTTATCGACAATGTAAAAATTGGTGTGTTGGGTACCTTCGGTGTGGCCTTACTGTTCTACACCGCAATCTCGTTGATCCAAAAAATTGAGGCGACCTTCAACTATATTTGGCGTCTTGATCAGCACCGCAGCATTGGGCGCCGATTTGCCGACTACGGCAGCGTCATGTTGATTGGGCCGCTACTGGTGTTTTCCGCAATCGGTTTGTCGGCAAGCGTTTTGAGTGGCGGCTTTGTGCAAACCATCAGCAATCATCTGCCGTTTATGCAGTATTTGATTGCATTCGTCACTGAAGCTGCACCGTATTTAATGATTATTGCGGCCTTCACGTTTTTCTATATGTTTATTCCCAATACTCGGGTTACATTTCGAGCGGGTGCAGTGGCGGGTGTGGTGTCTGGGTTCTTGTTTCAAAGTTTGGGTTGGGGTTTTGGCAGTATTGTGGTGTCGGCAAGTGGCAGTGGCACCTACGCAATTTATTCCGGTTTTGCGATTCTAATTCTATTTATGATGTGGATGTACATCAGTTGGTTGATTCTGCTGGTGGGCAGCAGTGTTGCATTTTATGTGCAGCACCCCGAATATATCGCGCCTCTGCGGCGCAGCGGCGATATAAGTATTCGGCAGCGTGAAACACTGGCTTTGCAGGTGATGGCAATTGTTGCCCAGCGCTACTATCAATCGCGCAAGCCGTTTTCGGCTAGTGATTTTGTGTACCGTCTGCGGGTACAAATTCAGGGTGTCACGCGGGTGCTGCGAGCACTTCAGCAGGCGGGCTTGTTGACAGAGAATCACGAAGATCCGCCGCGCTATTTGCCAAATGCACCGCTTGAAAAAACCTCGTTGAAAACCGTGCTCGATGCCGTGCGCAACGACGGTACCGTGCAGATGATAGCGCTGCGGGTGCCGCGTAGACCGGTTGCTGGTGTGGCGGAAGTTACCGCGTCGATAGACGCGGCGCTAGATGCAGCGCTGGCGTCGGTATCGGTTCGCGATATGGCGCTTGGTGATGATAGTAAAGAGGTTGATGAAGGTGGCGATGAGAAATAGTCACCGCCGCAACGAAAAACAGCTACAGACTTTTATATATTGGAATGTGTTATGACAGTTAGGATCGCAGTAACCGGTGCCGCAGGTAGGATGGGGCGGATTTTAATTGAGGCGGTGTCGCTAAATGACGGCTGCGAGTTAACAGCAGCCATTGAGCGGCCCGAGAGCTCGCTCATCGGCGCCGACGCCGGCGAGTTGGCTGGATTGGGTAAAAACGGCGTTGCCATCGTGGGTAATGTAAGCGACGTATTGAATGATTTTGACGTGCTGATCGATTTCACCATTCCAGCCGCGACCCTTGCCAATGCGAAAGCATGTGGCCTAGCGGGTAAAGGTATGGTGATTGGCACCACTGGCTTCAATGCCGAACAAAAAGCGGAATTAGACGCGGCCATTGCGCCAATTGCGATTTGCCAAGCCTCCAATTTTAGTACGGGCGTAAATCTATGCTTCAAGCTACTTGATATGGCGGCGCGGGTATTGGGCGATGATGTTGATATAGAAATTGTCGAAGCCCATCACCGTCACAAAATTGATGCGCCGTCGGGAACGGCCTTGAGCATGGGGCAGGTGGTTGCCGATGCCTTGGGGCGTGATTTAGAGAAAGTGGCGGTTTACGGCCGCGAGGGGCAAACCGGTGCTCGTGAGCGCGAAACCATTGCTTTTGCGACAGTGCGCGCTGGAGACATTGTCGGTGATCATACCGTGATGTTCTGCGCAGATGGTGAGCGGGTCGAGATTACCCATAAGGCCAGTTCGCGGATGTCCTTTGCCCGTGGCGCAGTGCGCGCTGCGGCGTGGGTGAATTCGCAGGCTGCCGGTCGTTATGACATGCAGGATGTGCTCGGCCTGAAGTAATTGCGCCAATTCACGCAGCGATGACGTGATCGAGTCGCTTGGCGTTGAGCGAATACTCGCCCTAAGGGTGGATTGCGGTATTTATTGCGGTGGACGCGCGGGGGGCATTTCGCGTAAAATCGCGCATCAGATTAGGGTGCCGAGCTGAAGTAGCTCCGCAGCCCCGCAGAAAGCGAGGTGAGGTAATCTTCATCTCGCTTTTTTGCACGCGTATTTTCCTCTGTGGTCCCTTGGTTGTCGTTCCGGCGGGTGTGTCGGCGGTGGCTCTCGGCCGCAAGTTTGATCTAGGAGGTAGTCTTGACGGTTCCAGCCATACTTGCCCTTGAAGACGGCAGCATTTTTCGGGGCATTGCCATTGGTGCAGAAGGGCACTCGGTTGGTGAGGTCGTTTTTAACACCGCGATGACCGGTTATCAGGAAATACTGACAGACCCCTCATACGCTCGCCAAATAGTTACCTTGACCTACCCGCATATCGGCAATACCGGTGTGAATAGCGAAGACGAAGAAGCAGAGCATATTTGGTCTGCGGGATTGGTGATTCGCGACCTGCCAATGCTTGCATCCAGTTTTCGCTCTGAGCAAAGCCTCTCTGATTATTTAAAAGCACGCAATATTGTCGGCATTGCCGATATTGACACTCGTCGCTTAACGCGCATTTTACGCGATAAGGGCGCTCAAGGCGGCTGCCTGATGGCCGGCGATATCGATGAAGCCAAAGCACTGACGCTAGCGAAGGAATTTGCCGGGCTCAAAGGTATGGATTTGGCCAAAGAAGTCACTACCGCCAAAAGTTACGAGTGGCGCGAAGGCAGCTGGGCTCTGGGTAAGGGGCACAAAGTCTTTAGCGATGCCGAGTTGCCATATCACGTTGTTGCCTATGACTTTGGTGTGAAGCGCAATATTTTACGGATGCTGACTGATCGCGGTTGCCGTTTGACGGTTGTGCCGGCGCAAACGCCTGCTGCCGATGTGTTGGCGATGAATCCCGATGGTGTGTTTTTGTCTAATGGTCCAGGTGATCCAGAGCCTTGCGATTACGCGATTGCCGCTATTAAAGAAATTTTAACGACCGGTCTGCCCGTGTTTGGTATCTGTTTGGGGCACCAGTTACTGGGCTTGGCCTCAGGTGCCAAGACGCAAAAAATGAAGTTTGGCCATCACGGCGCTAACCACCCGGTGCAGGATTTGGCAACGAAAGTGGTGCACATCACCAGCCAGAACCATGGTTTTGCTGTTGACGAAAGCACGTTGCCAGAAAACCTTGTGGTTAGCCATAAGTCATTATTTGACGGTTCATTGCAGGGTATTCGGCGCACTGATGTCCCCGCGTTCGGATTTCAGGGGCATCCAGAGGCGAGCCCTGGTCCGCATGACATTGCGCCCTTATTTAATCAGTTTATAGATTTGATCAAAGCCTCTAAGCAGGCTTAGTAGAAAGTTCGGCATCGCGGCTTTGTATGCGGTTTTGTTGGTCTGGCGTCGGAAGTCTGGCGTCTGGCGAGAAAATACACTGTCGCGCCCGACTTTGGCGTCTGACGTCCAGCTTCCGACGTCCGACTTTTTTGTAACGAAGCACAGAGTCAGATGATTAGCACTTATGCCAAAAAGAACTGATATCCAAAGCATTCTTATCCTCGGTGCCGGCCCGATTGTTATCGGTCAGGCTTGCGAGTTTGATTACTCCGGTGCGCAGGCGTGTAAAGCCCTGCGGGAAGAGGGTTACAGAGTCATTCTGGTGAACTCTAACCCCGCGACCATCATGACTGACCCGGCGATGGCGGATGCCACGTATATCGAGCCAGTGGTCTGGGAAACGGTTGCCAAGATTATTGAGAAAGAGCGTCCCGATGCCTTGCTACCCACGATGGGCGGTCAAACGGCGTTGAACTGCGCCTTGGATTTGGATCGCGAAGGCGTGCTGGCCAAGTACGGCGTTGAAATGATCGGTGCGACCAAAGACTCCATCGATATGGCGGAAGATCGTCAGCTATTCGACCAGGCAATGAAGCGTATCGGTTTAGAGACGCCAAATTCCGCCATCGCCCATAGCATGGAAGAGGCTTTACAGGTTCTGGATACCATCGGTTTTCCCGCCATTATTCGCCCCAGTTTTACCATGGGCGGTTCTGGTGGCGGTATTGCCTATAACAAAGAAGAGTTTGTTGAGATCTGTACCCGCGGTCTCGATCTGTCGCCAACCAATGAGCTGCTGATTGATGAGAGCTTGATTGGCTGGAAAGAATTTGAGATGGAAGTTGTGCGTGATAAAAACGACAACTGCATCATTGTTTGTTCTATCGAAAACTTCGACCCCATGGGCGTGCACACGGGCGATTCGATCACCGTTGCGCCGGCGCAAACGTTAACTGATAAAGAATATCAAATCATGCGAAACGCCTCTTGCGCGGTATTGCGTGAGATTGGCGTGGAAACTGGCGGCTCTAACGTTCAGTTCGGTATGGAGCCGCACACGGGTCGTTTGGTCGTAATTGAAATGAACCCGCGGGTGAGTCGGTCATCGGCCTTGGCCTCTAAAGCAACGGGCTTCCCCATTGCCAAAGTGGCCGCTAAGTTGGCGATTGGCTATACCCTCGATGAGCTGCAAAACGATATTACCGGCGGTGCGACCCCCGCGTCATTTGAGCCGGCAATCGATTACGTCGTTACAAAAATACCGCGCTTTACCTTCGAGAAGTTTGGTGAGGCGCAAACGCGTCTGCACACCCAGATGAAATCTGTTGGCGAAGTGATGGCGATTGGCCGTACCTTCCAGGAGTCTCTGCAAAAAGCATTGCGCGGCCTTGAAGTGGGTTCGGCAGGCTTTGAGCATCAAATTGATGTGGATCGCGACGATGCTCGCGACATATTAATTGCCGAATTGACCAACCCAGGCCCAGAGCGCATTTGGTTTGTTGCCGATGCTTTCCGCGCAGGTATGAGTGTCGACGAAGTATTTGAACACTCTTGGATTGATCCGTGGTTCCTCGTTCAAATTGAAGATATTGTTAAAACTGAAAACTCGCTAAAAACCTTAACGTTAACCGACATCAGCAAAGATTTGATGTGGCGTTTAAAGCGCAAAGGTTTTTCAGATCAGCGTTTGGCAGTGTTGCTTGCGGTTAGCGAAAAACAATTGCGCACCCTGCGCCACAGCTTAGACATTCGCCCAGTATACAAGCGTGTGGATACCTGTGCGGCAGAGTTTGCGACGTCGACGGCTTATATGTACTCCACCTACGAAGAAGAGTGTGAGTCACTGCCATCTGACCGCGATAAAATCCTCGTGATCGGTGGCGGCCCTAACCGTATCGGTCAAGGTATTGAATTCGATTACTGCTGTGTACACGCGGCATTGGCCATGCGTGAAGATGGTTACGAGACCATTATGGTCAACTGTAACCCTGAGACAGTGTCGACGGATTACGATATTTCAGACCGTTTGTACTTTGAGTCAGTAACCCTCGAAGACGTGCTGGAAATTGTTGCCAAAGAAAAACCCAAAGGCGTTATCGTCCAGTTCGGTGGCCAAACGCCATTGAAGTTGGCGCGCGACCTTGAGGCGGCCGGTGTGCCCATTATTGGTACGTCGCCAGATGCCATCGACCGCGCGGAAGATCGTGAGCGTTTTCAGCAAATGATCGAGCGGCTTGAGTTGAAGCAGCCACCAAATACAACTGTGCGCTCAGAAGAAGCGGCACTGTTGGCGGCGGCTAAAATTGGCTACCCTTTGGTTGTGCGCCCGTCCTATGTATTGGGTGGCCGCGCCATGGAAATCGTTTATAAGGAAGACGAATTGCAGCGCTATATGCGCGAGGCGGTTCGGGTTTCTAATGAGTCGCCCGTTCTGCTAGACCATTTCTTGAATGCTGCGGTTGAGGTTGATCTCGATGCGGTTTCAGATGGCAAGCAAGTAGTGATCGGCGCGATCATGCAGCATATAGAGCAGGCGGGTGTTCACTCCGGTGATTCGGCTTGTTCTTTACCGCCGTACTCTTTGTCTGCGGAAGTGCAGGATCGTATGCGCGAGATTGTTAAGGCCATGGCCTTAGAATTGGGCGTTATCGGTTTGATGAACGTGCAGCTGGCTGTGCAGGATGGCGAGGTTTATGTCATCGAAGTAAATCCGCGCGCTTCGCGCACGGTGCCATTTGTGTCTAAATGCATTGGTGTGTCGCTGGCCAAAGTTGCTGCGCGCTGTATGGCCGGTACCAGCTTGGCCGATCAAAACTTCACTACCGAGATTATCCCTAAGTATTTCTCGGTTAAAGAAGCGGTATTCCCCTTCGCTAAATTCCCTGGTGTCGATCCGATACTTGGGCCAGAAATGAAGTCTACTGGTGAGGTTATGGGCTTGGGTGAAACCTTTGCCGAAGCCTTTGCCAAAGCCGCTGTTGGCGCTGGCGAAGTCTTTCCGACCAGCGGTCATGCCTTTATTAGTGTGCGTGATCCAGATAAAGACGGCGCTATTGAGGTTGCTAAGCAGTTAGTTGCTCAGGGTTTTACCCTTTGCGCCACACGTGGTACTCATAAGGTATTAACCGCCGCTGGTTTGACTTGTCAGCGGGTGAATAAAGTACTTGAAGGTCGTCCGCATATTGTTGATATGGTTAAAAATGGCGACGTCGATTTAATTATTAATACCACTGAAGGTAAGCAGGCGATCGCCGATTCATCGCTGATTCGCCGCAGTGCTTTGGTAAACAAGGTAAGTTACACAACAACACTTGCCGGTGCCGAGGCAATTTGTCAGGCTTTGGCCTTTGGTGAAGAAAAAACAGTGCGCCGTCTACAGGACGTGCACGAGGGTATGATGCAATGAATCAGGTGCCAATGACGGTTGCCGGCGAAAAAGCGCTGCGCGATGAGTTAAAAAATTTAAAATCTGTTGAGCGTCCGCGTATCACGCAAGCGATTGCTGAGGCGCGCGCTCACGGCGATTTAAAAGAGAATGCCGAATACCACGCTGCCCGTGAGCAGCAGGGGTTTTGCGAAGGCCGTATTCAAGAAATAGAAAGTAAGCTCGCCGGTGTGCGGGTGATCGATATTTCTGCAATCCCCTATACCGGCAAAGTGATCTTTGGGGTTACGGTAACGCTGATCAACTGCGAAACCGATGAAGAGGTGACTTACCGTATAGTGGGTGAGGATGAGGCCAGTGTGAAGCTGGGCAAAATATCCGTCACGTCTCCGATTGCGCGCGCCCTTATCGGCAAAGAGGAAGGTGATGTCGCAATGGTTGCGGCGCCGGGCGGCACCATAGAATATGAAATCGACAAGGTGCAACACCTCGCCGAGTAAATAAACTGGGGGCTTATGCCCGAAGTAGGTTGGACAGCTTCGGGTTAGGTTTCTTGGCTGGGCGGTAAATCAATGCGATCTTGCCGATAGCTTGCACCAATTGCGCCTTGTGGGCGGCACAAAATTGATCAATTAAAGCTCGGCGCTCTGTCGGTTCAGCGATATTTACTTTAACTTTGATGAGTTCGTGATCGTCTAGTGCGCGGTCAATTTCGGTCATCACGCCTTCACTCAAGCCGCGATCGCCGATCATCACAACGGGATTGAGTTTGTGACCGATACTGCGGAGGTGTTTTTTATCGCTGGCGCTGAACTTGGGCATAATATTACTAAACCGAAAAAGGCATGGCCGAGCATTTTACTCGAAAGGCGGCCGCGCTGAAATGTGAATTCTCGCTATTAAGGGAGTGGATGTGGCTAAACGGTCTGGATCAAGTGATGCGTGGATGAAGGAACATTTTGACGATCACTACGTCAAAAAGGCCCAGAAGGAAGGTTACCGTTCACGCGCTTGCTATAAGTTATTGGAAATTCAGGAAAAAGATCGCCTGATTAAGCCCGGTATGAGTGTGGTCGACTTAGGTAGTGCGCCCGGCGGCTGGTCGCAGGTGGCTGCTATGCTGGTGGGGCACAGCGGTCAGGTGCTGGCATCCGATATTCTGGACATGGACAGCATCGCCGGAGTTGAGTTTATTCGGGGTGATTTCACCGAGGAAGAGGTCTTCAATGAATTGATGGCTTTTTTGGGTAATCAGAAGGCAGATCTTGTAATTTCAGATATGGCCCCCAATATGAGTGGTATGAGAGACGTTGATCAGCCGCAGTCTATGTATCTGTGTGAGCTGGCGTTGGACATGGCGGGTTTGGTTTTGCGGCCCGGCGGCGGATTTGTCACCAAGATTTTCCAAGGGGAAGGTTTTGAGGAATATATGCGCCTTCTTCGCGAACGTTTTAGTAAGGTGGTGACCCGTAAGCCGGCTGCGTCAAGGCCGAGATCGCGGGAAGTTTACCTAGTGGCTACTGGTCTACGCGTATAATTATTGCGTAGAGGGTGCCTAATTAATGTAGTAGAGTGAGCAGACGTTGGGGCTAATTTCCCGTTTTATGCACTTTGCGAACAGAGCAGCGTGAGGATCGGTTTTTGAACGATATGGCAAAGAATTTACTGTTGTGGCTGGTTATTGCTGCAGTCCTGTTGACTGTTTTTAATAACTTCAGCGTCCAGTCACCCACCGAGCAGCTCAATTACTCGCAGTTCATTACGGAAGTGCAGAATGAGCGTGTCCGAAAAGTCGTAATCGACGGCCTAGTGATCAGTGGCGAGCGCAACGATAACAGCCGCTTTGAGAGTGTGCGCCCACTGCTGGACGATCCAAAATTAATTGATGATCTGTTACAGCACAATGTGGTTGTTGAGGGTACCAAGCCAGAGCGCCAAAGTTTGTGGACGCAGCTGCTGGTAGCCAGCTTCCCGATATTGATCATTCTTGCGATCTTCATGTTTTTTATGCGTCAAATGCAGGGCGGTGCCGGCGGCGGCAAAGGCGGCCCGATGGCCTTTGGCAAGAGCAAGGCGCGGCTATTAAGTGAAGACCAAATTAAAACGACGTTTGCCGATGTGGCGGGCGTAGATGAAGCAAAAGAAGATGTGCAGGAGTTAGTAGAGTTTCTGCGTGACCCCGGTAAGTTTCAGCGTTTGGGTGGTCGAATCCCCCGCGGTGTGCTGATGGTTGGTCCTCCAGGTACTGGTAAAACCTTGTTGGCAAAAGCGATTGCTGGCGAAGCGAAGGTGCCATTCTTCTCTATTTCAGGTTCTGATTTTGTTGAAATGTTTGTCGGTGTCGGCGCATCTCGTGTGCGCGATATGTTTGAGCAGGCTAAGAAGCAGGCGCCGTGCATTATTTTTATTGATGAGATTGATGCGGTTGGTCGCCATCGTGGCGCGGGTATGGGCGGCGGTCACGATGAGCGCGAACAGACCCTAAACCAATTGCTCGTTGAGATGGACGGTTTTGAAGCAAATGACGGTGTTATCGTTATTGCGGCAACTAACCGCCCAGACGTGCTTGATCCCGCCCTCTTGCGCCCAGGTCGTTTTGATCGCCAGGTAGTGGTGGGTTTGCCAGATATTCGCGGCCGCGAGCAAATCTTGAAAGTACATATGCGTAAATTGCCCTTGGGTGATGATGTCGAGGCATCGATCATTGCGCGCGGTACACCGGGTTTCTCTGGTGCAGATCTTGCGAACCTTGCCAATGAGGCGGCTTTGTTTGCTGCCCGCGGTAATTCGCGTTTGGTGAGCATGGAGCAGTTTAATTTGGCAAAGGACAAAATCATGATGGGCGCGGAGCGCAAATCTATGGTGATGTCAGATAAAGAAAAATTAAATACCGCCTATCACGAAGCCGGCCATGCCATTGTTGGCCGCACTGTGCCTGAACATGACCCAGTGTATAAGGTGAGTATCATTCCCCGTGGTCGGGCCTTGGGTGTGACCATGTTCCTGCCAGAAGAAGACCGATACAGTTTGAGTCGCAGGCATATTACTAGCCAGATTTGTTCTTTATTTGGCGGTCGAATTGCGGAAGAGATGACCTTGGGGCCGGATGGTGTGACAACGGGTGCCTCGAATGATATTCAGCGCGCGACCGATATCGCCCGTAAGATGGTTACCAAGTGGGGCTTGTCAGACAAGATGGGGCCGCTGATGTATGACGATGCAGAGGAAGAGGTTTTTCTCGGTCGCTCGGCGGGTCAGCAGGGTAAGGGGCATTCGGGTGAGACTGCGCGACAAATCGATGAAGAAGTTCGCCGTATTATTGATGAGTGCTATGGCATCGCGCGGGGAATCCTTGAAGAGCATCGCGGTAAATTAGATGTCATGGCAGACGCTTTGATGATGTATGAAACCATCGATGCCAAGCAAATAGACGATATTATGTCTGGTCGTACTCCGCGCAAGCCAGCGGGTTGGGATGATGACGATCGCCGCGGCGGTCATAAGGCGGAGTCTTCTGAGAGCGATGTTGACTCCGAGCCTAGTGCTGACGATGACAATGACAAAAAGAATCGCCCGGAAGACCCTTTTGTTGGCTCGGTGAGTGATCACTGAGTTTGCAATGAACTCCCTGGTAAGCCAATCGTCGCCGCAGCTCCGCTGCGGCGCTCGCATGTTAGACCTAAGCGAGCCGAAAGTAATGGCGATTATCAACGTGACTCCTGACTCATTTTCCGATGGCGGTGCATTCCACGCCGGTGGCGTTCTGCTTGAAAAAGTTTTGCGCCGAGTTGATGAGGCGTGCAGAGAGGGAGCATCGCTGATCGATGTCGGTGGTGAGTCAACCCGGCCGGGTTCTATACCAGTTAGTGCTGAGGAAGAATGTGAGCGAGTGCTGCCGGTGGTTGAGGCTATCTCTCAACGCTTTGATACCATTATTTCAGTAGACACGAGTACTCCGCAGGTTATTCGCGGCGCAGTGCAGTTGGGTGCGGATTTAATAAATGATGTACGAGCGTTGTCGCGACTGGGTGCGCTTGATGCTGCAGTAGAGAGTGGTTTGCCAGTGTGTTTAATGCATATGCAGGGTGAGCCCAGCTCTATGCAAGAGAATCCAGATTACCAAAATATTTTTGACGAGGTTGCTGCGTTTTTACATGGGCGGGTTGCTGCATGTGTTGCCGCGGGTATATCGAAGGAGCAAATATTGCTCGATCCGGGTTTTGGATTTGGTAAAACCGTGGCACATAATTTTGAATTGTTTCGCCGCTTGCCCGCCTTTGTGGAGATGGGGTTTCCGGTGTTGGTTGGGGTTTCAAGAAAATCTATGCTGGGTGCACTTACTGGGCGTGGAGTTGAAGAGAGGTTGGCGGCGAGTGTGGCTATGGCCGCGATGGCAGTAGAGCGCGGCGCGCACATTCTGCGCGTACACGACGTTAAAGAAACCGTTGATGCAGTGAAGCTTGCAGCTGCTGTGAAGTTTGAGAAAAGTAATAATGGCTAGAAAATATTTTGGTACCGATGGTGTTCGCGGGCGCGTCGGCGAAGGCGCGATTACGCCTGAGTTTGTTTTGAAACTGGGTTGGGCTGTAGGGCAAGTGTTCGCTCGTGAAGGTCGCAGTAAGGTTCTGATTGGTAAAGACACCCGAATTTCCGGTTATATGTTTGAGTCCGCTTTGGAAGCAGGCTTGGTGGCAGCGGGTGTTGATGTCTTGCTGTTGGGGCCGATGCCAACACCTGCAATTGCCTATTTAACGAGAACATTCCAAGCGCGTGCAGGGATTGTCATCAGCGCGAGTCACAACCCTTATTACGACAATGGCATTAAGTTTTTTTCCGCTGACGGTACCAAATTACCTGATGAGTTGGAGATAGCGATCGAAGAAGCCATTGATATCAGTATGACCACGGTTGAGTCGGCAAAGTTGGGTAAGGTGCGGCGTATTGACGATGCTGCTGGGCGCTATATTGAATACTGTAAATCCACTGGTCAGACAGGTCTGTCATTAGCCGGTTTAAAGATTGTTCTCGATTGCGCTAACGGTGCGACTTACCACGTCGCGCCGGCAGTTTTTTCTGAGCTGGGTGCTCAGACAATTGTCATGGGGGCGAATCCCGATGGCTTGAATATTAACGCTGGCGTTGGCTCTACTCACCCTGCTGATATGCAGGCGCGGGTTGTTCAGGAGTGTGCTGATTTCGGTATCGCCTTCGACGGTGATGGTGATCGCGTAGTATTTGCAGATGCGTCGGGAGAGCTGGTTGATGGTGACGAGCTTCTGTATATCATTGCCGCGGAGCAGCTTCGTCGCGGGGAGCGCTGCGAAGGTGTGGTGGGAACCTTGATGTCAAATCTTGGTTTTGAGTTGGCCTTGAAAGCGCTGGGTGTTTCATTCGAGCGCGCGCAGGTCGGCGATCGCTACGTAAAAGAGCGAATGAATGCGCTGGGCTGGGCGCTTGGTGGTGAAAATTCTGGCCATATAATTTGTGGTGATGTGAGTACCACGGGTGATGGCATTGTTGCCGCATTAAAGGTTGTGCAGGCGGTGCGGGCGAGCGGTAAGAGTTTGTTGGAGCTGCGAGCGCCCGTGAAAAAGTTTCCGCAAATAATGCAAAATATCCGCATACAAAAACCGATGGATTTGAATCATTCGGAATTACGCGCTGCGGTCGGCCAAGTTGAGCTGGAATTAGCAGGCAGAGGCAGGGTATTATTGCGCGCCTCAGGCACTGAGCCCTTGGTGAGAGTAATGGTTGAGGGCGAGAACGGTGCGCAAGTTGCGGACTTGTGCCAGCGTCTGAGCGACAAGGTGCAAAAGCTTTCATCATAAGTGGTGGCTGTTCTTGTATGTATTTATAAGTTTATGTAAGATTGGCGCCCATTTTGCGCTAAGGGAAATGGCATGCGGAGTAATCTCGTAGCAGGGAATTGGAAAATGTGTGGCGACAGCGCCAGCATTGGAAAATTGGTGGCGGAAATGAAAGCCTCCCTACCTGCGGAGCCTGGTGTTGATATCGCGGTTTTCCCTCCCTCGGTGTATTTGGCGCAGGTGTTAGTTGGCTTGAGCGGCTCGCCAGTTGCGGTTGGTAATCAGAATGTTTGTGACCAACCCAGTGAAGGTGCATATACAGGTGAGGTGTCTGCCTCAATGTTGGCTGATGTCGGGTGCCGCTATGTCATTGTTGGGCATTCTGAGCGCCGAGCAATGTACGGTGAAACCAGTGAGCAAGTTGCGCAAAAAGCTAAGCAGGCTTTGCTGCAGGGATTGATACCTTTGGTGTGTGTCGGTGAGACCGAGGCGCAGCGTGATGAGGGTGCAACTCTTGAAGTTATTTCAGCCCAACTTAAGCCGATATTTTCGACATTAAGTGCTGAGCAGTTACGTTTGATTGTAGTTGCTTACGAGCCGGTTTGGGCAATTGGCACAGGTAAAACGGCAAGTCCTGATCAGGCTCAAGAAGTGCATGCTTTTATTCGCGCACTTTTTTCGAAAAAAGATGAGTTATTGGCGAAGGGTTTGCGAATTCTGTATGGCGGTAGTGTCAAGGCTGCCAATGCAGGTGAATTGTTCGCTCAGGCGGATATTGATGGCGGTTTAGTTGGTGGTGCGTCACTTGATGCACAGGAATTTTCCGCAATATGTCGGGCGGCGGAGTAATGGAACAGATTATTTTAATAGTACATGTGTTGGCTGGTCTTGCCATTATTGGTTTGATCTTGGTTCAGCAAGGTAAAGGCGCAGATATGGGGGCTTCGTTTGGCTCTGGTGCGTCACAAACTTTATTTGGTAGTAGTGGTAGCGGCAACGCGTTAACACGGGCGACTGCCATATTGGCTACCTTATTCTTCATTACAAGTTTGTCGCTCGCCTATGTGGCGAAGCAGCGTAGCGGTGGTGGTGAAGACATTATTGACGTGCCTGTGTTGCAGGAAAGTCGTGATGTTGCTCCGGTTGGTGACGATAGCATGCCTGCTCAAGCGGGTGGTGCTGAGTCGGATGTGCCTGCAGAGAGTGATATGCCGGCGGTGGTCGAGTAAAAAATTAGCCGAAGTGGTGGAATTGGTAGACACGCCATCTTGAGGGGGTGGTGAGCATAGCTCGTGCGGGTTCAAGTCCCGCTTTCGGCACCAATTTAAAAAAAGGATAATTGTCTGTGATGACTATCCTTTTTTGTTTCTCGCGTAAGTGTGTAATTGCCCCTGTATTCCTTTCCGTGTCAGCCGTTTGGCTTGACCTGCTTGTGGTCGCCGACTATAATGCGCCTCCTGATATGAGGTGGCGGCACGGGTTTTACAGGCTTCCTTTGTAAGCGTTGGGTGACTTCGCTTTATATAGATCAGAAGTTTTTAGAAGCCCCTTCCAAAGGGGCTTTTTCGTATCGCTAAAGGGCGTACGTCAAAGAATTTCGATGGTGGGCCTTGGGCCCATTTTTTATTGGTGGGTAGTGAACTTGTCCAACAAGAACGTCAAGTTAGAAGAATTGTTAAGGCCGGGAGTGGAAGCTCTTGGCTACGAACTATGGGGTTTGGATTATCAGTCTCATGGTCGTCACACTTTGCTGCGTGTGTATATTGATAGTGAAAACGGGATTGGTGTTGATGATTGCGCGAAAACCAGTCACCAAATCAGCGGCGTATTAGATGTTGAGGATCCTATCGCGGGTGAGTACAACCTCGAAGTGTCGTCGCCGGGTATGGATCGGCCGCTATACACGCTGGCACAGTTTGAACAGTACATTGGTAATGATGTAAGTATTCGTTTGCGCACCTCTTTTGAGGGGCGTAGAAAGTTTCTCGGTCGCCTGGCAGGCATCGAGGATGGTGATGTGGTATTGAACGTTGAGGAGCATGATTATTTGCTTCCCTTCGATCAAATTGATAAAGCGAATGTCGTGCCTCGATTTTAATCGGGGTTAATGATTTCAAATAGCCGGCTGCGGAAAGAGGCGGATAATGAGTAAAGAAATATTGCTGGTAGTTGAGGCCGTATCGAACGAAAAAGGTGTTTCTAAAACTATCATTTTCGAAGCGATTGAACAGGCATTGGCAACAGCCGCCAAGAAACGTTATGACGAAGATTCTGAAATTCGTGTGGTGATAGATCGCAACACGGGTGATTATCAGACTTTTCGCAGCTGGTTGGTCATGCCTGACGATGAGATGGCGCTGCTGGGTACTCAGCTAACGATCGAAGAGGCGCATGAGTACAGCACTGATTTAAAAGCGGGCGACACTCACGAAGAGATCGTTGAGAACGTGGGTTTTGGTCGTATTGCTGCGCAAACTGCCAAGCAAGTTATCGTGCAAAAAGTTCGCGAAGCAGAGCGTGCGCAAATTGTTGATGAATACCGCGACCGCGTTGGCGAGCTTATAAATGGCACCGTTAAGAAGGTGACGCGCGACAGTATTATTGTTGACCTAGGTAACAATGCTGAAGCTCTATTGCCCCGTGAAGAATTAGTTGGTCGCGAAGTATTCCGGATCAATGATCGCGTTCGCGCGATTTTGGCAGATGTGCGCCCAGAGGCCCGCGGCCCGCAATTGTTTTTGAGTCGCGCCTGTCCAGAAATGCTTATCGAGCTATTCAAGATCGAAGTGCCTGAAGTTTCTGAAGATGTTATCGAGATTCGCGCCGCTGCTCGCGACCCGGGTTCACGGGCAAAGATTGCTGTAAAAACAAATGATGGCCGTATCGACCCAGTCGGCGCTTGCGTTGGTATGCGCGGTTCGCGTGTGCAAGCGGTTTCTGGTGAGTTGGGCAATGAGCGCGTCGATATTATTTTGTGGGACGATAATCCAGCGCAGTTGGTTATTAATGCAATGGCGCCCGCCGAAGTCGAGTCTATTGTCGTTGATGAAGATAGCCATACCATGGATGTGGGCGTGGCCGAAGACAATCTCGCGCAAGCCATTGGTCGTGCGGGGCAAAATGTTCGCCTTGCCGGTCAGTTAACTGGCTGGACAATCAACGTGATGAGCATCGAGGAGATGGGTGCTAAACACGAGCAAGAATCAGGACAGGTAATTAGCTTTTTTGTTGAAGCCCTGGATGTGGGTGAAGACATTGCTGAGGTGTTGGTAGAAGAAGGCTTCACAACACTGGAAGAAGTTGCCTACGTGCCGCTTGAAGAAATGATGTCAATTGAAGGCTTCGACGAGGACATTGCGCAAGAGTTGCGTGCCCGTGCGAAGGACGCCTTGTTGACCCAAGCAATAGCGAGTGAAGAAAAATTAGAAAGTGCAGAGCCGGCTGAAGATTTATTGACAATGGATGGCATGGAAAAACACCTTGCCTTTATTCTTGCCAGCCGTGGCATTGTAACGATGGAAGATCTGGCCGAGCAGGCTGTTGAAGATCTTCTCGACATTGAAGACATGACTGAAGAACGGGCTGGAGAGTTAATTATGACAGCCCGCGCTCCGTGGTTTGCAGACGAAGACGAATCTGCAAAATAAGCGAGTCGTACCGTTTAGGGAGAATGATGAATGGCTGAAGTTACCGTGAGCCAGCTTGCCGAAGTCGTTGGCGCGCCTGTAGAACGTTTATTGCGGCAAATGAAAGAGGCTGGGCTGTCACACAGCGCTGCCGGACAAGCGGTGTCTGATGAAGACAAGCAAACTCTGCTGACTTTCTTAAAGCGGAGCCACGGAGAATCAGCCGAGGCACCACAGAAAATAACCTTGCAGCGTAAAACCTTGAGTACGCTCAAGACCGGATCGGGTGCGGGTAAGAAAACGGTTAATATCGAAGTTCGTAAAAAGCGGACCTATATCAAGCGCGACCCTGCGGAAATGGCAGCGGAAGCGGCGGCTGAAGAGCGGCTAAGTGCTGAAGCTGCAGCAGAAGTTGAGGCTCCTAAGGCGGCGCCTGAAGTTCAAGCAGAGGTAGAGGCAGCACCTGAACCGAAGGTGGAAGTTGCAGCCCCTGAGCCAGTTACTGAAGAGAAGGCTCCTGAGCCTACGCCGGAACCTGTTGCTGAAGAGAAAGCGCCGGAGCCTGTTCCTGTTAAAGAAGAACCTGTACCTGCTCAAGTCGCGGCCCCAGCAAACAAAACGGATGAATACCGTGAAGTGGTTGAGGAAGTTGTAGACGTTGACCCTGAGGTTCTTCGCCAGCGTGCAATTTTGCGTCGTAAAGAAGAAGAAAAGCGAGTTCAAGAGCGCCGCGCCGAAGTATTGGCAGACAAAAAACGTGATGAAGATAAGCGTAAAGCAAAATCTCAAGCGCCAGCAAATACGCCAGCTGCCGCACCAGCGGGTAAGGCCGCCGGTGACGCAGAAAAGCCAGCACCTCGTCATCACCGTCGCGCAGCACCAAGTGATAATGCCGCTGCCGACGATGATCGTCCGCGCCGTAAAGGCGGTAAATCCCGCGGCAACAAGCGCGATGATTTAGATGGCGCCGGTTCTTTTGGCGGTCGTCGCAAGAAGAAGACCTTGAAGTTGCCAGACGATGCGCAGCGTCACGCTTTCCAAGCGCCGACAGATAAGATCGTTTATGCCGTAAATATTGGTGAAACCACCACCGCGGCAGAGCTTGCTCAGCAGATGAAAGTGAAAGCTGCTGAAGTTATTAAAGAAATGATCAAGATGGGCTTGATGGTTACTATCAACCAGCCTATTGATCAGGAAACTGCTCAGCTTGTGGTCGAAGAAATGGGCCACTCAGTGAAGTTGGTTTCTGAGGATGCAGTTGAAGAAGCGCTAGAGGAAACATTAGGTGCCCGTGGTGCTGGTACCATGATAGCGAGAGCGCCTGTTGTGACGGTTATGGGTCATGTTGACCACGGTAAGACCTCATTGCTCGACTATATCCGTAAAACCAAGGTTGCCAGCGGTGAGGCGGGTGGTATCACTCAGCACATCGGTGCTTACCACGTTGAAACCGGCCACGGCATGATCACCTTCCTTGATACCCCGGGTCACGCTGCGTTTACGCAGATGCGAGCGCGGGGTGCTAAGAGTACCGATATCGTGATCCTGGTGGTGGCTGCCGATGATGGTGTGATGCCGCAGACTGAAGAGGCCATTGTCCACGCGAAAGCGGCGGGTGTGCCACTGGTGGTCGCGGTCAATAAAATGGATAAAGAAGGTGCGGACCCAGATCGGGTGAAAAACGAGCTTTCAGCGAAAGACGTTATTTCCGAAGAGTGGGGCGGCGATACGCAGTTTGTGCATGTATCTGCGCATACTGGTGAAGGTATCGATAAGTTGTTGGACGCAGTCTTGCTGCAGGCAGAATTGCTTGAGTTGAAAGCGGCATCCGATTTGCCGGCGCAGGGCTTGGTTATCGAGTCTCGCTTAGACAAAGGCCGCGGTGCTGTTGCATCACTGCTGATTCAGAGCGGTACGTTGCGCCAAGGCGATATCGTTCTTGCCGGCCAGTGTTCTGGTCGCGTGCGGGCAATGCTCGACGAAAACGGCAAACCGGTTAAAGAAGCGGGTCCGTCGATTCCTGTTGAGATTTTGGGTCTTGATGGCACGCCAGACGCAGGCGATAGCTTTGTTGTCGTCGAGAACGACAAGCGCGCCCGTGAAGTCGCAGACTTCCGCCAAGTGCGTGATCGCGAGCAGCGTATTAAACGTCAGCAAGCGGCTAAACTTGATCGTATGTTTGAAAGCATGGAGTCGGCAGAGCGCCGTATTCTGAATGTGGTGCTTAAAACCGATGTTCGCGGTTCTCTCGAAGCATTGCAGGCGTCCTTAATGGACATCGGTAACGACGAAGTTAGCGTTAACATTGTTTCTGCTGGTGTTGGTGGTATCACTGAAACCGACGTAAACCTAGCCTTAACGTCGGGCGCGGTTATGTTTGGTTTCAATGTGCGAGCAGACTCCAGTGCACGTAAATTAGCTGAAAATGAAGGCGTTGATCTTCGTTACTACAGCGTAATCTACGACGTGATTGATGATGTAACCGCGGCATTAACCGGTATGTTGAGTCCTGAAATGCGCGAGGAAATTGTCGGTGTTGCCGAGGTTCGCGACGTATTCCGGTCACCTAAGTTTGGCGATATTGCTGGCTGTATGGTTATTGAAGGTACGGTTTACCGCAGCAAGCGTATCCGTGTTCTGCGCGCAGACGTTGTTATCTATGAGGGCGAGCTCGAGTCTCTCCGCCGCTTTAAAGATGATGCAGCCGAAGTTAAGAACGGTATGGAATGTGGTATCGGCGTGAAGAACTACAAAGATGTGCGCCCAGGCGACAAAATTGAAGTGTTCGAAGTGAAGGAAATTGCGCGCAGCCTGTAAAGGCTGACGTTGCGGAGTAGCGAGTCAATTGAAAGAGTTTAGCCGTACAGCGCGGATCGCTGACTTTTTAAAGCGCGAGCTGGGTAGTTTTATCCAGAAAGAGCTTAGGGATCCGCGTCTTGGCATGGTCAGTGTCATCGACGCTCAGGTCAGTCGCGATCTTAGCCACGCCAAGATTTACGTTACCGTGATGGGTAAAAACACGGCTGAAGAGGCGAAAGAATCTTTGGCGGTGTTAAATAAGGCGGCGGGCTTTTTGCGCAGCCAGGTTGCTAAAATCAACAACGCTCGCACCACACCGCAACTGCGATTTTATTACGATACCAGTGTTAATCGCGGTCAGCATATCAGCAAGCTTATTCAAGATGCAGTTGAAGCTGATCGCAGCCGTCACACGGATGAAGACGGGGAATAGCTGGTTTGGCGAGGCGTCGTAAAGGCCGGTCAGTTGACGGCATTTTGGTATTGGATAAGCCGCCAGGTAAATCTTCCAATGGTGCGATGGTTACCGCTCGCGCTATTTATAATGCCAGCAAAGCAGGGCATACCGGCGCGCTAGATCCTTTGGCGACCGGCGTACTGCCTGTCTGCTTTGGCGAGGCGACAAAATTCTCCCAGTATTTACTGGATGCCGATAAAGAGTATCGCAGCCACTTCATCTTTGGTCAGCAAACGGATACCGGCGATGCTGAGGGTGAGATTTTGGCCGAAGTTGACGCCTCCAATCTCACCGCAGCAGAACTAGAAACCCAAATAGCAAAATTGCGCGGTGATATCCTGCAGGTGCCACCGATGTATTCGGCACTTAAGCGCGACGGCAAGCCCCTTTATGAGCTGGCCCGCAAGGGCATTACTGTTGAGCGTCCTGCGCGACCAGTGACAATTCGTGAGTTTGAATTGGAGTCGTTTACCCCCGGGTCTTTAGCGCGCGCGGTCGTGCGAGTCAGGTGTAGTAAAGGCACATATATTCGCTCATTGGCTGAAGACCTGGGGGCGGCGATTGGATGTGGCGGCCACGTGGCCGCCCTGCGGCGCTTGCAGGCAGGTCCGTTTGTGGAGGCGCAATCGGTATCGATAGAAGCTCTACAAGCGCTGCGTGATGCCGAGGACTTCGATGGTTTAGATGCCCTGTTATTACCGATAACTGATGCCCTGGAGCATATTCCACAGCTGAGTTTGGGTGAAACCGCAGCCCACTACTTAATGCAGGGGCAGCCGGTTCAAGTCGCCGCTGCACCTACTTCCGGTATGGTGGTATTGCTAAGTGAGACACAAAAATTCCTCGGAATTGGTGAAATTTTAGACGATGGGCGTGTTACACCTCGTCGTTTGCTCTCAACTGTGTGATAATGCGCGGCTGAATTTGTGCCGCAAGTTCGGTAAACAGAAATGAAGGTGTTGGCAAGCTGTCTCTCCTTCCGAACCTGACTGTAAATATGCACGGTCAGGCTCGATTTATAAACGCATATTCGTAATGAGGAAAAAGAAGATGGCATTATCTGCTATTGAGAAAGCTGATGTTGTTAAGGACTACCAGACTGCCGAAGGCGATACTGGTTCACCAGAAGTACAGGTCGCATTGTTGACCATTAACATCAATAAACTACAAGGCCACTTTGAAGGCCACAAAAAGGATCACCACTCACGTCGTGGTTTGATTCGCATGGTAAACCAGCGTCGTAAATTGCTGGATTATCTGAAACGTAAAGACCAAGAGCGTTACGTTAAATTGATCAAACGTCTCGGTCTGCGTCGCTAAAACAAGAATAAGTGAGGGGGCCTTGGTGGCCCCCTTATTACTTTATATAACCCATATTTGGGAGGAATTACTCCGTGAATCCCGTTACTAAAACATTCCAGTGGGGCAGCCAGACTGTCACCTTGGAGACCGGCCGTATTGCCAGACAAGCTACTGGTGCGGTACTGGTTACTATCGATAACACGCAAGTTTTGTGTACGGTTGTAGCAGCAAAATCTGCTAAGCCTGGCCAAGACTTTTTCCCGCTGTCAGTTCACTACCAAGAGCGTACTTACTCTGTTGGTAAGATTCCTGGTGGTTTCTTCAAGCGCGAAGCGCGTCCATCAGAAAAAGAGACATTAACCTCTCGTCTGATCGACCGCCCAATTCGCCCGCTGTTTCCTAAAGGTTTCCAGAATGAAGTACAGGTTATCTGTACGGTTATGTCTGCAGACAAAGCAAATGACCCAGATATCGCGGCATTAATTGGTACCTCTGCTGCATTAGCTATTTCTGGTGTTCCCTTTGCTGGCCCAGTGGGTGCGGCGCGCGTTGGCTTTACCGCTGAAGATGGTTACATTCTCAACCCAAGCTACGAGCAGTTAAACGCTAGCTTGTTGGACATGGTTGTTGCTGGAACTCAAGACGCCGTATTAATGGTTGAGTCAGAGGCACAGCAACTGACTGAAGACCAAATGTTGGGTGCGGTACTGTACGCACACCAAGAGATGCAAGCAGCCGTGCAAGCGATCAAAGAGTTGGCCGCTGAAACAGGTAAGCCAGCTTGGGATTGGCAGCCAGCTGAAGAAAATACGGCATTACTAGGCGCTGTTGCCGGCGGTTACAAAGCGGGCTTGGGCGACGCCTATCGCGTTACAGATAAAATGGAACGCTACGCTAAAGTTGGCGAATTGCGCAATCAAGCTATCGCTGAATTGGCTACTGGCGATGATGCACAATACAGCGCCGATGATGTTCGCGGTGTATTCGCTAAACTAGAAAAGCAAATTGTTCGTCAGCGTATTTTAAATGGCGAACCACGTATTGATGGCCGCGATGGCCGCACTGTTCGTCCAATTAATGTTGAAGTTGGCGTACTTGGCAAGGCTCATGGTTCTGCGTTGTTTACCCGCGGTGAAACCCAGGCTATCGGCGTTGCGACTTTGGGTACTACCCGTGATGCGCAGTTTGTTGATGCCTTGGCGGGCGAGTTTAAAGATAACTTCATGCTGCATTACAACTTCCCTCCCTATTCAGTAGGTGAGTGTGGTCGTATGGGTAGCACCGGTCGTCGCGAAATTGGTCACGGCCGTTTGGCGCGCCGCAGCTTGGAAGCGGTTCTGCCAACTGCTGAAGAATTCCCATATACCATTCGTGTGGTATCGGAAATTACCGAATCAAACGGTTCAAGCTCAATGGCCTCTGTCTGTGTAGGCAGCCTGTCATTGATGGATGCTGGCGTACCGTTAAAAGCACCAGTTGCCGGTATCGCGATGGGTCTGGTTAAGGAAGGCGAGCGCTTTGCTGTTCTAACCGACATCCTTGGCGATGAAGATCACCTTGGCGATATGGACTTTAAAGTAGCTGGTACTGCTGATGGTATTACCGCTCTGCAGATGGACATCAAGATCGAGGGTATTACCCAGAAGATCATGGAAGTCGCTCTTGAGCAGGCACAGCAAGCTCGTTTGCACATTCTTGGCCAAATGAATCAGGTTCTTGCTACGTCACGCAGCGGTGTTTCTGATAACGCGCCAAGCATGCACGTGATGAAAGTCGATTCTGACAAAATTCGCGACATTATCGGTAAAGGCGGCGCAACTATTCGCAGCATGTGCGAAGAAACCGGTGCGCAAATCGATATCGAAGACGACGGTACAGTTCGCGTATACGGTTCTGATGCAGCATCACGCGATGATGCAGTAAACCGTATTTTAGCTATCACAGCTGAAGCAGAAGTTGGCGCAATCTACACGGGTAAGGTTGCTCGTATCGTAGACTTTGGCGCCTTCGTCACAATTCTTCCGGGTAAAGACGGTCTTGTGCACATCTCTCAGATCTCTGACGAGCGCGTAGAGAACGTGAGCGATTACCTGAAAGAAGGCCAAGATGTTCAGGTTAAAGTGCTGGATGTTGATGCCCGCGGTCGTATCAAGCTGTCTATCAAAGAAGCTGTTGCTGACAGTGCAGAAGTTGTTGAAGAGGCGAGTGGACAAAGCGCTGAGTAAGGCGTAAATCCTTTTGCGAAAAAGCCCCGCTCAGCGGGGCTTTTTTTTGCGCATCGAAAAGATGATTTATAGATCTTTGATAATATTGAAATTAGGCCGTAGACAGCAGACAAAGCTGTGCTAATCTCTTGGTGCAGTTTTTATATTATAAATTCCACGAGGGAATAACTATGAAAAAATTCTTTATCACTTCTGCTTTCTTGGCTTGCTCCAGCGCATCTTTTGCAGTTGCACCTGGTGGCCCTAATTGTGGTTGGGGCAATATGTTATTTGCGGGGCAATCTGGCTTGCCCTCACACCTTGTAGCTTCGATTACAAATGGCACATCAGGTAACAATACCTTCGGTATGACCTCCGGTACAAATGGCTGCTCAGCTGATGGTCAGCTGACCTACGGTGGCAAGAAAATGGTTAATGTTGGCGCCATCATGGACGAATTTTCTGAGGATGTTGCGCGTGGTGATGGCGAGGCTTTAACGGCTGTTGCGGTATCGCTAGGTATCAGCGCTGAAGACCGCCCGGCGTTTAAAGAGAGCCTGCATAACAACTTTAATAGTCTGTTCCCGTCTGCCGATGTGCAGGCAGATGCAGTAATGGCGTCTATTTTCGCCATTATGAAAGGCGACCAGCGTTTGTCTAAATACGTTTCGTAAATCTTTTTATAAGGTTTCTAGCGGCCCTTCGGGGCCGTTTTTTATCGAGAGTCAGAATGCCCCTATTTCGTATAACAGTGCAGACACTGTTATTGAGTTTATCATTGCCTGCATTTTCGCAGTATGCAGACGCGTCTGAGTTGCCATTGGCGGAAAGCCCATCGTGGCGAGCCCTATTACATTTCCCGCGGCAAACTCCACTTTTTAAAGAAGTCACGAAGAGTTATATCGATGATCGGCGGTTTTTTCTGGCGGAGGATGGCGACCAAAACCGCAAAGCTGAATTTGACGCAAGTCTGGCTGCATTCGCGGCAAAACCGACTGAAACCGCCTGCCGCTTTCCAGCAAGATATTTGTGGTTGCACAGCCAGCACCTTGTACCGGCAGGCTTGCTTAGCGATTGTGGTGAATACAATGAATGGCGCGACAAAATAGATATTGAGCGCGTGGTTTTGGTCTTGGCGGCAAGCTATTTAAATAGTCCCTCATCCATGTACGGGCATACTTTTCTGCGTTTAGATCCGGCGGGAGAGCGCGGCGAGAGTGCATTCCTGTCGTATGCCTTGAATTTTGCGGCAAGTATCCCCCCCGATGAAAACGGCATGCTATACGCCTACAGAGGAATTTTAGGCGGCTATCCCGGTTTATTTAGCATGCAGCCCTATTACGAAAAAATTCAAGAATACAGTCGTTTAGAAAACCGGGATATCTGGGAATACCCGCTGTCTTTGAGTGCCGCCCAAATAGATTTGTTGTTGGCTCATACTTGGGAGCTGCGCAATATTAATTTTGATTACTATTTCTTCGATGAGAATTGTTCTTTCCGTTTGCTTGAGCTGCTAGAAGTTGCGCTACCCGGTTTGGATCTAACATCACAATTCGCCTACGCCGCGATGCCAGTAGATACCGTGAGAGCGGTGGTGGAAAGTGGCTTGGCGGAAGCGCCGAGTTATCGGCCGTCAAAGCGCAGAGAGTTAGAAGCGGTATTGGCCGGTTTGGATGGGGAGCAGCGCAAACTGGTATTGCAGTTGGCTGCCAATGAGCAGGTGTTGGAGCAGCCAGCTTTTTTAAATTTTAGCGTAGCGGAGCGTCAGCAGCTAGTGGTGGCCGCTTACCGATATTTGCGCTATACCAGCAATCGCGAGCAGCGCACGCCAGAGCAGGCACGTCGCAGCCTTAAATTGCTAAGTCAAATTCAGTCTTACGGTGTGCAGTCAGCACCGCAGCCGAGCACGCCTGGGCGGCCAGACTTAGGTCATTCGACGTCAATGTTCGGTGTGGCTGGCGGGGCGCGCAAACATCAGCAATATGCCGATATGGAGTGGCGAATTAGTTATCACGATGCATTAGATGTGGTTTCCGGATACCCTCCGGGTGCGACGCTGATGATGGGGCAATTAAAAGTCCGTTGGCAGGAAGACACACTGCGACTTCAGCGTTTCGACCCAGTGGCGATCCGTTCGCTTGCTCCTCGCAACGATTTTTTTGCGCCGCTTAGCTGGCAGGTGGCGGCGGGACTTGAGCGCTTGGAAACGTCACCAAAACAAAGTCTGGTTGCTAGAGTGGGCGGCGGTGCCGGTGTCAGTCGCCAATTTTTGAGTGGTATAGCGTATGTGATTCCCGGCGCGCGCTTGGAGCACAATGACGATGCCGAAACCCGTTTGCGTATAGCACCCAAAGTCAGTGCGGGACTACTTTGGCAGGGCGATCGTTGGGCAAGTGAGTTGAGTGTCGAATATATGGATTTTGGTGGTGGCCGGGATGTTGGCGAAGGCGTGCGTCAGAGTATGTCGCTAAGCACTAATCTGGCTTTGAGTACTAATCAGGCGATACGGGCTAGCGTGGATTATCGCAAAGAATTTGCGCGCGAATCCGCTGCATTGGAATTGTCATGGCGGCGGTATTTTTAATGGCCTCAGTTGTGCGTGCAATGTCTTTTTCGCGAGTGTTCGTTTTAATCTTTGTATTCGTGCTTAGCGCTTGCGAGAGCTTGCTATTTTTCCCGCAGCAACAACTTGTTCGCAGCCCAGCCGATGTCGGATTGGCGTATGCAGATGTCAGAATTGCAATAGCCGATGGCGGCACGGTGAGTGCCTGGTGGTTGCCCGCGGAAGGTAAAGCTGAGGCCACCGTTTTATTTGCCCACGGCAATGCTGAAAATATAAGTACTCATTTAGCCAGCGTCTATTGGTTGCCCGCGCGTGGTATTAATGTGTTGCTTATAGACTATCGCGGCTATGGTCAGTCTTCTGGTGAAGCCAGTGTTCGAGGTGCGCAAATGGATATTCTTGCCGCGCTGCAATATCTCTCTGCGCAGCCGGCGCAGGTAAATACGCCAATCGTGGTATTGGGGCAGAGTATTGGTGCGAGTCTCGCTGGTGTTGCGGTGGCACGTAATGGACGGCAGTACCCCGCTCTAGCGGGGGTAATTCTGGATGCGGGTTTTACCGGCTACGCTGATATCGCTAAGAAAGTTGCGGCGTCGAATTGGCTTGCTTGGTCTTTCCAGTGTCTCGCCGCGTGGGCGATGCCCGAGGGAGAGAATTTGCTTGACGAAATTTCTGCTATTTCACCGCTGCCGCTGTTGCTGATTCACGGCCGGGACGATCCGGTGGTGCCGTATCGCCACGCTGAAAGATTGCTTGCCGCTGCAAAGCAGCCGAAAACGCTAATTAGCTATGAGGGTGGCCATATCCAAACCTTTTCTCGGGCTGAGAATCGCGATCTGGTAGCGGGTTTTATTCGCGATGCCGCCGAGCGTTGGCGAGCGTCGCGAAAACAGTAATATAAACTTTGCTTATTAGTGTTGGTGACCACCTTCACCGTGGGCGTGACGATGGCGAATTTCTTCGTCGGTGGCGTCGCGAATATCTTTGATAAGAATTTTGAAGCTCAGGCTTTGGCCTGCCAAGGGGTGGTTGAGGTCAACGTCGACTGAAAACTTACCGACTTTTACCACTGTGGCATTGCGCATCCCCTTGTCGGTGTTAAAGCGCACGGCTTGACCAACTTTAATTTTACCTTCGTGCTTCAAATATTTGGCGGGAATACGTTCGGTTTTATTGGGTTCAATTTCACCGTAGGCATCTTTAGCCGCGAGTGAGACTTCAAACTCATCTCCTACCGTGTGGCCGGCCATGGCTTTTTCTAGGCCACTTATGATGTTATCGGCTCCGTGCATATATAGTGACGGCGTGTCATTAAAGTTATCTTCTAATACGGTGCCGTCACCGTTGCGTAATTCGTAGTGAAATGACACGACTTTATTGCGGCTAATTTCCATGATGCTCCCTCGTTGCGTTCAGTTATCGCGCAGCTATCTCAAGGCGCGTATAGTAATCGCGAAATCCACGCAGTGGTAGAGCGTTGTAGTGAATCTAAGGGAGAGTTGCTATGGGCGATGTATTGCCCTTTAAACGTAAGTTGCCGCAGGGCAAAACGCCTAATACGCTGTGCCGCGAAGGCTTTCACAAGTGGCGGGTCGATAAGGCTAAGCAGTTTGATGTGAAGCTGGGAAAGCTAGTTACAGTGTATGTGTGTGAGCGCTGCGGTGAAAAGAAGATCACCGCACATTAGGGGGAGCTTAGTGGCGTTCGCCGGTGCTGATTTCGTCGCTAATCAGTGCGAGCCAGTTTTGCGCTTCGTCGATACCTTCAACGGCTTTGACAACGCAGGCAATGCCTAGTAAATGCTCTTTCAGCAATTTGCGCATGGGGAGATCAAGTTCTTGAGCTTGCTCTTGTAGAAACAAGAAGGCCTGAGCGCTAACGTCGTCTATATGCATTTGCTGCGTATCTTGACGATATTCTGATAGGCTTACTACTTTTTGAGCAGTCATGTCGGATCTCCTCTGATCAACGTGGAGTCAGTATATGTCGGCGCAGCAGGATTGAATCTTCGTAATTACCCGTAGAGTGTTATATGTTCCGTAGTGGCTTGTACGTAGCCATTCCATGAAGTGATCAGTGGCAATGAATAAGGATTGAATAAGAGAATATGTCGGAAACTATTGTGATTGGCGCTGATGGCGTCGAGCAAATGCCCTTAAAAAGTTATACCGAGAAGGCTTATTTGGACTATTCCATGTATGTCATTCTCGATCGGGCGCTACCCAATATTGCAGACGGTCTGAAGCCGGTGCAGCGCCGTATTATTTACGCCATGAGTGAGCTTGGGCTTAAGGCGAATGCCAAGCACAAGAAATCTGCGCGCACCGTGGGTGACGTTATCGGTAAGTTCCACCCACACGGCGATAGCGCCGTGTACGAAGCGATGGTATTGATGTCGCAGAACTTCTCCTATCGTTACCCGCTTATCGACGGTCAGGGTAACTGGGGTTCGCCGGACGATCCTAAATCCTTCGCGGCAATGCGTTATACCGAGTCTAAATTAACCAAGTACGCAGAGGTTCTGCTCAGTGAGCTGGGGCAGGGCACGGTAGACTGGGTGCCGAATTTTGACGGTCAAATGGACGAGCCCGCGACCTTACCGGCGCGGGTGCCTAATATATTACTAAATGGCACCACGGGTATTGCGGTCGGTATGGCCACCGACATTCCGCCGCATAATTTGCGCGAGGTGGTGAGTGCTTGTATTCATTTGCTGGACGCACCCAACGCCAGCGTTGCCGAGTTATGTGAACATGTAAAAGGCCCGGATTTCCCAACCGATGCCGAAATTATTACGCCGCCAGAAGATTTGCGGAAAATGTATGAAAGTGGTCGCGGCTCATTGCGTATGCGGGCACTGTGGCAAGACGAGGGTGAGGATATCGTCATTACGGCACTGCCTCATCAGACCTCTGGATCGAAAGTGCTCGAACAGATTGCCCAGCAGATGCAAGCCAAGAAGCTGCCAATGGTGGTGGATTTGCGGGATGAATCAGATCACGAAAACCCGACTCGTCTGGTGGTTATTCCCAGATCAAACCGCGTCGATAAGCAGGCGGTGATGAATCATTTATTTGCGACCACCGACTTGGAGCGCAGTTATCGGGTCAATATGAACGTCATCGGTTTGGATGGCCGGCCGCAGGTTAAGGGGCTCGATAAAATCATTGGTGAGTGGTTGGAAATTCGCACCACCACCACCCGTCGACGTTTAGAGTACCGTCTGGATAAGGTACTTAGGCGTCTGCATATATTAGATGCCTTATTAATCGCGTTTTTAAATATTGACGAAGTGATCGCCATTATTCGCGAAGAGGATCAGCCCAAGCCGGTGCTTATGGAGCGCTTCGGTATTACCGATACGCAGGCCGAGGCGGTCCTAGAGTTAAAGTTACGCCACTTGGCAAAACTTGAAGAAATGAAAATTCGCGGTGAGCAGGATGAGCTTGCCACTGAGCGCGATAGTTTGGAGTTGACCCTGGGCTCTCCACGTCGGATGAAGAGTTTGGTTCGCAAAGAATTACTGGCGGTTGCCGAGGAGTTTGGTGACGAGCGCCGTTCACCTCTAGTTACACGCAGTGAGGCACGCGCTTTCTCTGAAGAAGAGATTGTCTCAGCTGAACCCGTTACCGTTGTGCTGTCGGAAATGGGCTGGATTCGATCGGGCAAAGGCCACGATATTGATCCGCTTAGCTTGAGCTACAAGGCCGGCGACCGCTTTAAATTAGCCGCTAAGGGCAAAAGTAATCAACCGGTCATTATCCTCGATAGTACCGGTAGAACCTATACGGTGGCCGCTCACGGCCTGCCGTCGGCGCGTGGCCAGGGTGAGCCTTTAACCGGGCGAATTAATCCACCGTCGGGTGTTAATTTCACCGGCATGATGATGGGCAGTGATGATGGGCATTATTTATTGGCCTCTGATGCCGGCTACGGATTTATCGTAAAACTGTCGGATCTGCAGAGTAAAAACAAAGCGGGCAAAGCAGCGCTGACGTTGCCAAAAGGCGCATTGGTTTTACCGCCGGTTGCGATTGCTGATATGGAGACTAGTCACGTAGTGGCGGTCACAACCGAAGGTCGTATGCTGATATTCCCCGTTGGTGATTTGCCGCTTATGCCGCGCGGTAAGGGCAATAAAATGATTGGTATCCCGTCGGCGCGGGTTGCGAATCGCGAGGAGTATGTGAGCGCCATCGCTATCTTCTCTGAGCGCGATACCTTAAAAGTGATCTCCGGGAAGCGTCATTTAAGCTTGAAGTTTGCCGAGCTGGAACACTATTTAGGTGAGCGTGGCCGACGTGGACACAAGTTGCCACGCGGTTTCCAGAAGGTGGATGCACTGCAAACAATTGTTGCGGGTTGAGCTGAGTTAAAACTTAGCTCGCTAAAAAACGCGGTTCCAAGTTTGGTTCCGCGTTTTTTTTAGCTAGTGTGATTCGCTTCAGACTGCGTTCTGGCGGCATCTTGTTTGAAGGCGTCCAGAGTTAATTTCTTCAGCTGGGTTTGCTGTCTTTCTAATAAATCACTGTAAGGCGATTTCATTGCGCTAATGTGATTGCCGCGAATATCTACCCAGGCGTCTAAGCGCTCATTGTCACGACTACCGTCGTCTAGCCAAGTGCCCTTGCCTTCGGCTGTCGCGGTGTGCATTTGATCAATGGCGGCGCATTCTTTGGCGGCACACTCCCAGTGGTCGCCCTCGCCGTGGATATGCGCGATTCCCGCCCGGCTTCGCAATACTTTGTCTAAACTTTGAAATAAGTCGGCGCAGCACAGTGCGCGAAACAGCGGGTGATCAGTACCCTCCACCTCAAAAAAGCGCAGGCTGATAGCGTTGTGACGATGTACCACAATATCGGCATGGTAGAGCTTGGCAATCGCCTCACCGCGGGCGTAACTCGTGCGCAGATGCTCGCGGAAGCTAGCGGGCGCCATTTGTGCTTGCAGGGCGCTAAACGCCTGCCAGTGGCAGTGCAAAATATAATAATCTTTGTAGCGGGTTTTACCGAGTTTACTAAGCCTGATCTGGGGATTGTGAATTTCGTCTAATAATTTCCCTAGACTGTCCGAGCCCGGGTAAGCGCTGTGATCATTGCGCAGGGGTTGTGCCATCCGTGCGCGCGCCAGCTCTAAGAAACCTTCGATGCGGCGCATTGGCACCGCAATTATGGCGTAGCTGAAACACGCTAATAGGCCGGTGAGGATAAGCAGCGTTTTGCCGAGATCGCGGATCTCATCGCCGATCAGTTCGCGGCTAAGGGACAGTTTAACGAGCCCAAGTCGGCCATTTGCGGCCACTGGCGCTTCGTAATTTAGGTTTTCTGCGCGCCAGTGCCCCGTTTCTGCCACGGTTTCTTCGCGGGAGTTGGCGATACTGCCATAGACAATGAGAGGGCTATTAATATAGTCCTGTAAAATGGCTTGTAGGCTTACTTTGTCGTTACGCAGTAGGGCTTGTTGGCTTTGCGAGGCCAGCTGGTTGGTCCACTGCTGGCCTATTAAATGAGTTGTTTCAAGAAGGATTTGTTTGCTCGCGGTCATGCTGGTGAGTAGCAGTGTCATGCCTGCAATTGCGCATATCAGTGCGGTAATCAGTCCGCATTTCGCCGAGAGTGGTAATTTAAGGAGCTGCTTAAGCATGTTGTACTGTCCATCTGGAAGGCGGGGCTTCTATTATCTGGGGGAGTATATCAAGGAAAGCGCTGATTAATTACTGGACTCGACATCTTGGGTGTTGGCGTTGCTTAAATTGCCTATGTACTTCGTGTCATCGCGACCTTTTCGCGCCGGAGATCAGTACGTTGTTTTCGCACATTTTAATTATAAGTGCATTCTAATGCAGTGGTGCTTGGGTGAAATCACGTCTACCGCTACAATACGCCGATTGCTGCAGGGGGTGGTGTGAACGAAATTATATTGATCAACATAGCGGGCGATGATCGGCCCGGCGTGACAAGTACAATAACCAGTATTTTGGCAGATCATCAGGTGAATATCTTAGATATCGGCCAGGCTGTGATTCACGATAACTTGTCTTTAGGCTTATTGGTGGAAGTACCTGCGGGTGCTGAAGCGGCCAGTATTTTAAAAGATATTTTATTCCGCACCCATGAGATGGGCATGCAGGTTCGCTTTCTGCCGGTTAGTCCCGAAAGCTACAATTTATGGGTGTCTGGCCAAGGCAAGCAGCGTCATATTGTGACCCTGTTGGCGCGCAAGATTACGGCAAGGCATATCGCCGGTGTCACCGATGTCGTCTCTCGCTACGCTTTAAATATTGATAGGATCGATCGCCTGTCGGGTCGGGTGCCGCTTGAAGGGGTTGCCCAGCAATCCAAAGCGTCTGTTGAGTTGTCGGTTCGAGGTAATTTGCCGGATGCCACCGACTTCCGTCGTGAGCTTTTGCATCTAGCCAGTGAGATGGATATCGATATTGCCTATCAAGAAGACAATATGTTCCGCCGCACCCGTCGCTTGGTCGCCTTCGACATGGATTCAACACTGATTGAAGCCGAGGTGATTGACGAGCTCGCCATCGCTGCCGGTGTTGGCGAGCAGGTTGCGGAAATTACCGAGCGTGCAATGCGTGGTGAAATTGATTTTACCGAGAGCTTTAAGGCGCGGGTGGCCTTGTTAAAAGGCTTAGATGAATCAGTGTTGGCTGGTATTGCAGAGAGCTTGCGAATTACCGAAGGTGCAGAGAATTTGGTCTCAACGTTAAAGTTGCTCGGCTATAAAACCGCTATATTATCCGGCGGCTTTACCTATTTTGGTCACTATCTGCAGCGCAAGTTGGGCATAGATTATGTTCATGCCAATGAGCTCGTTATACGCGATGGTCGAGTCACGGGCGAGGTAGAGGGTATTGTTGTGGACGGCAAGCGCAAGGCAGAGTTGCTGCGCGAGATAGCCAAGCGCGAAGGCTTGGATATGGAGCAGGTTATTGCGGTTGGTGATGGTGCAAATGATTTGCCAATGCTCAGTATCGCGGGATTGGGGATCGCTTTTAGAGCTAAACCGATTGTCCGCGAAAATGCCAAGCAGTCAATTTCTACCCTTGGTTTGGATGGGATTTTGTATTTGTTGGGAATCAGCGACCGCTTAACCGGAAAATAAGGTTTCTGTTGCACTCGTTTTTCTGGCCTTCTTAAAAGAGGTCAGCGCTAGCCAAAGGCGGCAAATTCATAGTTCATGCTGGGCATGGGCTCATTCACATAGCTGCCCTGAATGAAGTCCGGACCCAATTGCCAAAGCATGGCGAGAGTTGCCGCGCTGCTTACATTCGGGATAACAATCTGGCTGTTGAGCGTTTTCGCATGTTGAACCATGTCGCGAATCTGTTCGTCAGTCGGCATGTCTGCCGCGCGGTAGCCTGGTTTTACCAAGGCTGGGCGGATGTGGCTCAGGAATTTATTGCCTTTTTGGGCTCGGCCAAAATTCCTTACCGCCAGAGATGAGCCCAGTTTTTGTAAGTGGGTGGCAAAATCCAGAGCCGGTTTTAAGGCATCGGCAATGCTTTCCTCGCTGAACTGTAAAATTACTGACGAGGGTGGCAGGCCGGCGGCTTTGAATGCCACGGATAACCATGAGCAAAACTCTGGATCATGGAAAACGTTGCCGCTAAGGTTGATGATAAGTTTCAGATCTTGGCCTGCGAGCCGCTCTTTTGCTAATTGCTTGGTGGCCTCAACCACGATCCAGTGATCTAGCTGGGTATTTTCTGGTTCGCGTTCAATAGCTCGGAGCATTTCTCCGGCCGTAATTTCGCCTTCCACCCAGTCATTAATATTGAGCGTGGCTTCGTAATGGTCGCCACTGGATGCGCCAAGATTCACCAGAGGCTGGAATAGCAAGCTCAGACGATTATTGTTCATCGATTCTGTGATGACATCATCTGGGGCTGTGTTGCGGTCAAGTTGTTGACGATCCCGGCGGCAAATCTCTGCATTGTTGCCACCCGCGTGATAGATCTTTTCCGCTCCGTCAAAAGCAGTGTCTAGCAGCAGCGATGCCTTGGGTGGCGTTAAGTGATTTATCGGCATAACGGCAATGCTAGCGGTGCATTGCAACGACTGCTTGCGCACTTCAAAAATTTCAGACTCGATGGCCTTTACTAATTCCATCGCCATTTCTAGCGCAGTGTCACTTGAGACGTGGTGCGCGATGGCGGCGATCATGTCGTCGGCGACGCGACCGTAGTGCTGCGCAGGCAAGTTGGTGCGAACGCGATTGCTTAGCGCTTCAATAAGGAGTTCAACGTCAATTAGGCTAGTGCTGTGCCGCAGTTTGCTGAAGTGGTCCACAGACATCAAAATTAGGGACGAATCGCTATTGCGCTCGTTTTCAATAAATTCTTGCAGCAGGGTTAAAAACTGGTGTTTGCTACTCATTCGCGTGGTGTTATCTACACCGTTGGACTTATCTTTATCGCTGGGTTTAACAATTGAAATTTGTATGCAGTCTTCGCCTTCGTAATGGGCGCTATCACAGACAATATGGGTTTTGAATTCGCTGCGGTTCGACAGAAAAAAGCTAATTTCAAATTGCTGATGTTCGTTGTGTTGCCGCTGTTTTTTAAGGACGTTTTTAAAGCGCTCTTGGTCTTTATTGGTGATGAGGTCGACGATAGGGAAGCCATCTAGGTCATCGTAGCCCATCTGTTCGCAAAACGGCGTGTTCGCGTAAATCACCATGCCATCGGTGATATAGGCAATCGGGTCCTGATGATCATTCAGCAGTAATTGATTGCGCTCCTCGGCCTCAGACAAAGCGGTTTTTGTTGTGGCTAGTTCGCGGCGCACGCCCAAAGCGGACTGTGCTTTGAACGCCGCGTTAACGATCTGGGCCATATTGTATTTATTGATCATGTCGACGACGTCGGGGTCTGGCGGCTGCAGGGCATCGCCTTCGCCGACATAAATTACCGGGATGTCTTTGTGGTATTTGCGCAGAATGTGACAGCAGCGTTGGATGTCGAGCTGAGATTGCTCGGCATCAAAAATAAGTACGTCCCAATCACTGTCACAAATTGCTGCCGCGAGTTTTTCGCCAGTGTCGATACCAAAGGTATGGGCGATGCGACCACCGCGGCGGCAGTGTGTTACGAGTTGCTCGGCGTCGCTGTCTGCGAGGCAAAACAAAAGAATATTGATGGCAGTGTTACTGCTGCTCATAAGTGCTCTACGGTAATAGAAGTAGTGTTAAAAACCTGATTTCTGGGCTCGAATTACAAAATATCCCAAAGTTGGTTGAAGTCGTTTTTATTAACCGCGTCAGCGTCAGGTACATCAATTTTAATTGATGAGCGGGCAATGTCTTGAAAGCTAAATAGTTTGAAGGCATTAGATTGCTCTACAATCTTGCCTAATTTTATACGCATTGCATGCCCTGGGCGCAAGAGCTCGACGGTGTGCCCCTCGGAAATGCCAACAACGCCAGATAAGAGCAATAGCGGGCCCTCTGCAATTTGGCTGCCTGGCAAGAGCATGGCCCGCTGGTACTCGTTTACCGCCAAGCCTGATTGCACTAAGCGAGCGCTGTAGGGCGTTGCCGTTGATGCCAATGCTTCGATACCTATTTGATGCGTGCTGTCACTGCGTAGCCAGCGGACAACGCCGACGCGCCATCCTTCGTAGTCGTCGGTTTTTAAACCGACAAGCTCGCCGGTGCGAATGCGGAGTTGAGTATCTTCTGGCCACTCAATTCGGCATCCCGAACCGCTGGTGTCCAGCATGCGTGAACGCAAATACTCGTATTTATTTTCCGGCGCGTTGGCAGCTGGCGCGTTTTGCGGAAGGCTATAATTAATGGTTTCTATCTGGCTTTCGGTATTTCGGTAGGGGATGGGTGACATCGCTGGGGCACTCTTATCGCGGCTGCGCGCATCTACGCCGCCATTCTTACTCCATACGTCATCCTGATTGTTTCGGCGCTCGCGAAAAAGTTCAGAGTCATCGTTGTGGTCGTTCTCAAATTGAAAGCTACTAAAATCAGTTTGATTGGCAACGTAGAAATGGGTGGTATTCATACCCACGGTAATCAGAATCGGGTCGTTGCAGGGAATCCGTTCCGCCGCCCGTGATGTCGCCGAACTCCACGCAATACTGAGATGGTCGAGCACGGTTTTACTTGGTTTGGGGGCATTGCTTTTTCGCGGTGATGACGAACTAGATAGGCCGCCGCTTTGTGCTAGTAAGGTTCTAGTATCAATGCCCAGCCAGCCAAGAGATGGCGCGCGTTGAATGAGTTCTCGGTAAACGGGTGAGGCATCTTCGGCCGGATTAAATAAGAACACACAGCTTTCTAGCCTATCGCTACGCAAATCAATGAGCGATGACCATTGGTTGAGTTCATTAAAGACTTCTTCAATATGGCGCTGTGGGAGCTGATGGGTTTTGCTGCAGCCTAACATGAGCAAGCGGACGTAGGCTTGCCGTACGCTGGCATCGCCATATAGGTTGTCGATGACCTTTGTTTTACCCAGCTTCTGGGTTTGTACGCATTTATAAATTTCATGGGCGGTAAGCCAAAAGCCTGCGTGTGATGAGCCATAAAGTTGGTAAGTACGCAGTAGTATTCGGCAGTGTTCAATAAGTGCACGATGCAGGCATGTGGCCATGGCTTCTTTGGAGCGCAGCAGGCGGTTTTCGCCTTCTAGACCTTTAAAGGCTTGGCAGTAACCCGTCGCCAGCTGGGTATTTAGGGTGTTAGCGAGCAGTACAATCTTTTGTGTTTTTTCCGCCAGTATCACTGGCTTGTTAAGGTAATGCTGAGATAAACCCTTGACGATGTGATGAACTTGCGGACGAATGATTTCGAGTATTTCGTAGCGATCTTTGGGTTTACATGCAGTGTGACTTAGCTCTGACAGGGCCTGAAAGAGTAGGCGGGTGGATTCGCCCAAATTGGTCAAGGGCAGGTAGCTCAGCCAAGATTTGACTGCGCCGCCGTTTAGCGCGAACTGGCTGTGCGAGTCGCGCGTTATGTCAGGCGTCGCGACAGCAAGGCTTGAGTTATTTTTCATAAAGTCCTATTTCTGGCTCTGTAATGTCGCGTGGCATTTACTTTGTGTTTTAAGTCTATGTTTTTACGCGTCAATCCATTGTAGTGCAAGTGGCCGCTTGCTGCTTGCTTTCGGGTCTTCCAATACTAGGCGTGGTACTAAATAGCCCGGCAACTTCGTAAGTATACCTTCCATTAATGCCTGTGCCTTTACTTCTGTTACGTCAAAATGCGCTGCGCCTCTCACTTTGTCGAGCAAGTGTAGATAGTAGGGTATGACCTTGGCGTCGAAAAGACGCTCACTGAGATTAACCAATGTATCGACATTATCATTAATTTCTTTAAGCAAAACACTTTGATTTAACAGGGTAATATCTGCTTTCTGCAATATGTCTAGGGCGCCGGCGGTATGAGTATCAATTTCGTTGGCGTGATTGCAGTGAATCACCATCACGGTTTTCAGTCGGTGATTGCTTAGAACTTTAGTAAGCTCGGGGGTAATTCGCGCTGGCAGCACCAGTGGTAGGCGAGTGTGGATGCGCAGGGTTTTAACGTGGGGAATTGCGGCAATTTTGTGGATCAGCTTCTCTAAGTAATCGTCTGGTGCCGATAGAGGGTCGCCGCCGCTGAGTATCACCTCACTAATATCCGGTCGCTCTTGGATATACCCTAGGGTTTTTTGCCAGTCTCGCTGGCTTGGATTGTTATCGTCATAGGGGAAGTTGCGGCGAAAACAATAGCGGCAGTGAACGGCGCAGCTTGGGCTGGTAATGAGTAATACCCGCCCGTGGTATTTGTGAATTAAACCCGGCGCGGGGTTGGCGTTGATTTCATCGAGGGGGTCGTTAATAAAGCCGGGCTGCTCTTGACTCTCTGTAGCTAGCGGCAATACCTGTAATAGCAGCGGGTCTCGCCAGTCGCCAATGGCCATTTTTGCGACAAAGGCTTCGGGTACGCGAAGTGGAAATTGTCGCATTGCCGCCGCGATGTCGGGCTGTTCTGATGGGTCTAGTTGCAGCCGCTGAAATAGCTGTTCGGGGTCGCGGATCATGCCGCGCATTTGTTGCTGCCAGCTTTCGGTCTGCCAAACTGTGTCGTTTAAGGGTATCATTGACGCCTTTTTAATTAACGGTTTTACACCGTCGCTGAGGAAAATCATGGCTAATTATTCTACCAATGAGTTTCGCAACGGACTGAAGGTGATGCTCGATGGCGAGCCTTGTTCTATTTTAGACAATGAATTTGTTAAGCCAGGTAAAGGCCAAGCCTTTAACCGGGTGCGCTTGCGTAATCTTAACTCAGGTCGGGTTTGGGAGCGTACTTTTAAGTCTGGCGAGTCTTTGGAAGGCGCCGACGTTATCGATCAAAATATGGAATATCTGTATAACGATGGCGAGTTTTACCACTTTATGGATCCCGATTCCTTTGAGCAGTTTCAGGCTGATCTCAAAGCGGTTGGCGATGCGTCGAATTGGCTCAAAGAGCAGGATGTGTGCACCGTAACGCTTTATAACGGCGCGCCGCTGTCGGTGACACCACCAAATTTTGTTGAGTTGGAAATTGTAGAAACTGACCCCGGTGTAAAAGGCGATACCGCCCAAGGTGGAACTAAACCTGCCTATTTGAGCACCGGTGCGGTTGTTAAAGTGCCTTTGTTTTTAAGCGTAGGCGAAGTGATAAAGGTAGATACTCGCACCGGCGAATATCAGAACCGAGTAAAATCTTAAATGTCAGATTGGCGGCCCACAGCTGAATTTTCGGCTCTGCGTCGCCGCGCACAATTACTTTCCTCTGTGCGCGCCTTGTTTGCGACTCGCGGGGTCTTGGAGGTGGAAACACCTCTACTAGCCTCTGCGCCAGTCACTGATCCCAATATCGAAGCTATTACCACGGTTGCCCCCGATGGTGGCGCACTCATGTATTTGCAGACGTCACCTGAGTTTGCGATGAAGCGTCTGCTGGCGGCGGGTAGCGGCCCAATCTACCAAATCTGCAAGGCGTTTCGGCGCGGTGAGCGGGGCAGGCGGCACAATCCGGAGTTTACGATGCTCGAGTGGTACCGTCCGGGCTTGTCGATGGCGGAGTTAATGGATGAGGTCGCCGCGATTGTGGGCTTGGCGGTTGGCCCGCTTAGCGTAAAACACCACACTTATCAGCACGTTTTTGAGCTGCACTGCGGTCTAAATCCGCATAGTGCGTCGCTAGACGAACTAAAAGCCTGCGCACATTCGCATATGGATATCCATTTTGATACCGATGATCGCGACACCTGGCTGCAGCTACTTATGTCGTCTGTGATTGAGCCGGCCTTAGATCGCGAATCCCTGAGTTTTGTCTGCGACTTCCCCAGCGAGCAAGCTGCTTTGGCAAAGACGTTTATCAATGCGGACGGCGTTGAGCTGGCGGCTCGTTTCGAAGCGTTTTACGCGGGCATGGAGTTAGCCAATGGCTACGACGAATTAACAGATCCGGGTGAGTTAGTTAGGCGAATTAGGCAAGATCACAGCCGCCGGGCAGACAATGATCAGGTGCTGCCCCCGATTGACCGTCATCTGCTAAAGGCGATGGCGAGCTTGCCTGCTTGTGTGGGTGTTGCGGTGGGTTTTGACCGTCTGTCGATGCTCGCGTGCAAGGCGGAGCGCATCGATGAGGTCATTGCGTTTCCGCTCGAGCGCGCGTGACAGCGTAAGTTAAGGGTTCTGTTTGAGTTGCCCTAAGGTCTCGCCAAGGCGCGTTGCGGTGGTCGCTTGAAAAGTCTCAAGCCACTCAGCGCGATCTTTTGCAAAAAGCACGATGGCAGTCGAGCCAAGCTTGAATCGACCCATTTCGGCGCCTTTTTCTAAGTGAATTTCCCTTGCCGCTTGACGGTAATCGGTTGTTTTAATGCCCTTTGGTGGTGGCGCAACTTGTCCGTCCCACACCGTCTCAATACCGGCGACAATCATGGCTCCCACTAAAATAACAGCCATTGGGCCGGCTTCGGTGTCAAACAAGCACACTACGCGCTCGTTTCTAGCGAATAAACCTTGGACATTTTCGGCGGTGGTGGTGTTTACCGAGAATAGTGCGCCTGGAATATAGCTCATACTTTGCAGTGTGCCGGCGAGAGGCATGTGGACGCGGTGGTAGTCGCGTGGTGACAAATACACGGTGGCGAAACTGCCATTCTCAAACTGAGCGGTCATCTCGCGGTCGCCGCCTAGCAGTGCTAGCAAGCTATAGTCTTGGCCTTTGGCTTGGAAAATTCGGCCTCCGGTGATCTTGCCTATTTGACTGATCGCGCCGTCGGCTGGGCAGGCAATATCGCCTTCGGCGTCGCAGATGGGGCGTGCCCCGGCTTTTAATTCACGGGTGAAAAAGGCGTTGAAATTGGCGTAATTGCGGTAGTCAGAATCGGCAGCTTCACTCATATCAACCTGGTATTGTTTGATAAAGCGCTCGATTAGTAGGTCTTTGAGCCAAGGGATTTCAGTGTCTGCGAGTTTGCCTACCAGTCGCGACAAAAGGTGCTGGGGTAGCAGATACTGCAAAATAATAAACGCAATTTTCACAAGCTGTCCTTTTGCCGATGCTCGGTGTGGTTGTTATGACTGAAATGGTGGCTCGAAATCAGGGCGTGTTCGCGCTTGATTGCGCTTGGTCACCGATTTCAATAGGCGTCGTCTCACTGTTCCCCCATTCGCCCCAAGAGCCGTGATAGCCCTTGATATGCGGGTAGCCAAGAATTTTCATCAACAAATAGCTGAGGCCAGAGCGATGGTGAGTCTGGCAGTGAGTGATGACGGTTTTGTCGGCGGTGATCCCCAATTCGTTTAAGCGAGTTTGTAACTCGGTCAAATCTTTGAGGCGCATTTGATTGTCGCGATCAATTAATTCTAACCAATCTAAATTGATCGCGCCGGGGATATGGCCACCGCGCTGCGCTAATACTTTTTCGCCGCGGTATTCCTCTGGTGAGCGCGCATCCCATATTGCGAGCTGGCTGTTGTCGAGTAGGCTGATGAAATCTTCAATCTCGGCAATCGGCAGACTATCAATGGTGATGTCTTGCTTAGTGGGCGCGGGATGATTCGGGACTTTCTCAGTAGGGTGTCCGGCGTGTAGCCACGCGTGCAAGCCGCCGTCGAGATAAGAGTAATTGTGGTGACCAATTACGTCCAAAGTCCATATTAGGCGGCCCGCCCAACCACCGCCTTCGTCGTCGTAGGCGACAACGTGCTTGTCCGGTGTCAAGCCAACTTTTGCGAACAGGCTGTTTAAGGCCTCAATGCTGGGTAGCTTTCCAACAGCGGGTTTAACACCACTTTGTAATTCTGCGGGCGCTATATGCACCGCTCCGGGGATATGGTGTTCGGCGTAATTAGCGGCGCTGCTGGTGTCCAAAATCAATAATTTCGGATCGTGCAGTGATTCAGCGAGGTCGCTTGTTTCAATTAATAGTGGCCAGTTTTTCATAGTAAACAACTTGTACTTTAGGTGACGCCAAATTGTAACAGGAGCTGTGCTAGCGAAGCGACGTCATAATGTAATGGATTAATTGCACGCTTATTAATTGGGACAATGAATCTCGCGGTTTTCTCACTCGTCAGTGAATCCATTCTAGCAAAGTGAGATGACGATTCAGCTCACTCTTCGTTTAGGCTTTGGATGATTTGTCGGTAACTGGCCATGCGCTCGGGACGAATTTTGTTTTCTGCCTCTGCATCTAGCAAGGCACAGCGCGGTTCGTGTTCGTGCTTACAGTCTCGGAAGCGGCACATGCCGAGGAATGGTCGAAATTCAATAAAACCGGCTAGCACTTTTTCTCGATCCATATTCCAGAGCGCAAACTCGCGGATGCCGGGGGAGTCGATCAGACTGCCGCCGTCGGGAAAATGAAAGAGACGGGCGGTGGTGGTGGTGTGTTTGCCTTTTGCGGTGGCTTCAGACAGTGCGCCGATGCGGGTGTCTGTGCCTGGGAGTAGGCTATTGACTAGGGAGGATTTTCCTACCCCGGATTGCCCGACAAAAACACTGATGTGTCCGCATAGAGTTTGCTTTAATTCGTCGAGGCCGCGTTCAGCAGCGGTGGACGCGCGGGTGACTGGATAGCCAATTTCTTGGTATCGCGTCAGCATGCTGTCTAGATACTCGCGGTTGTCGTCGTTAATTAGATCGGTTTTATTCAGTAGTAATATCGGTCGAATACCGATGGCCTCGGCGGCAACTAAATACCGGTCTATTAAATTGGCGTGGGCGCGGGGTTCGGGGGCAATGACGATGACAATATGGTCGATATTGGCGGCAACGGGCTTTAACTTGCCGTGATTGTCGGGGCGAGATAATAGCGATTCGCGATTGTTGCAGGCGACCACTACTCCTGTTGGTTTGCCTTCTCGCCACGTGACGCTGTCGCCGGTGACTAGGCCGTCGATGTGGGCGCGGACATGACAGCGCTGCCTTAGGCCACCTTCGCCTTCAACTTCAACCTGTTGGCCAAAATGACTTACAATAAGGCCGTTTTGCTCGGCGCCGAGCTCGCCTTCGCTCAGCGCTTGGTCGAGCTTTGAGTCGCGTTTGCTCGCGCGATCGCTGCGTTCGGCCTGTACTTTTTCTATGCGCCAGCGTTGCTGGCGGCTGAGTTTACGTTTTGTCATGAAGGTTCATTCGCCTAAGAAGCGCCATCTTAACCTATGTACTGCTACAATCGACAATCTGCGTTAACTAGCTCATGTTCTAGGCAGACTGAAAAAAGTAGCTAGTTTGCAATTACTGTTCGAGATCACAGCAGTATCAATTGATTATTCACCGTGAAGGCAAGTTTATGGACAAGACTCAAAATTTGATTTGGATCGATCTTGAAATGACCGGTTTAGATACCATCAACGACCACATTATTGAGATTGCCACGGTGGTGACCGACGCCAATTTAAATGTGCTAGCAGAAGGCCCGGTACTGGCTATTCATCAGCCGGACGAGGTCTTGGCAGGCATGGATGAGTGGAATACCCGTCAGCATGGGCAGTCTGGCTTAACCAAGCGTGTGCAAGATACCTGCATTACGGTGGAAGAGGCCGAGCGCTTAACCTTGGCATTTTTAGACAAGCATGTTGAAAAGGGCGCGTCGCCGATGTGTGGCAATAGCATTTGCCAAGACCGCCGTTTTATGGCCCGCGAAATGCCGGCTCTGGAAGCCTTTTTTCACTACCGCAATTTGGACGTGAGTAGTGTAAAGGAATTGGCGAAACGCTGGCGCCCAGATCTAAGCGGCGGCCTGAAAAAAAGTGCGAGCCATTTGGCGCTGAATGATATTTACGATTCTATTGCGGAGTTGGGTTATTATCGCGAGCATTTTTTACGCCTTTCTTAAATCCTCCTTGGCTGCTCGTTGTCACTATTTAGCGTGGCGCGAGCCTGCCCATCTTATTTTCTTCCCTAGTGCCGTCGCTTTGCTTTAGTGCGAATTGTCTTCTATGTTCATTAGTGTGAACCGGCCCTAGGCTATCTGTATTTACCCGTATTGTTGTTTACCGCTAAAACAGGTCTCGTAGTGCTCTATGTTGTCGATGAATACTTGTGATGGAGCTATTGTTTCGATTTAGCTCCGTTGCTGGATGAATTGACGGTTAAAACAATTAAATAATAAGAAGGTATATGGCTATGAGAAAACTGACCGCACTGTGTGTGGCTACCCTAATGTGCTCGCCTGTGTCTGCGCAGAGCTATTTTAGTCAGCTGCTTATCTTTGGCGATAGCTTATTAGACAGCGGTAATTTAGGCCTCCGGTTTACCAATAGGGTCGGTGATGGAAACGGCGATTTTACCGTGGGCGACTATGCCAATATTGCCCCGCAATATTTGGGTACGGCGCTTGGCTTGCCGACTGATCCTGCTGTAAGTGGGGGTACAAACTACGCTGTCGGCGGCTACGAAACGGCAGATATCTTAAACTCGATAAACGGCACCGGTCTCGCCCTGCCCGCGGGTGGTGCAGTTGCTAGACCTGCCTATTTAACAGAGCACAATACCATTGATTCAAATGCTTTAATTTTGATAGACGGTGGCGGCAATGATTTCCTTAACGGCACCGCATTTGACCAGGCGAGTATTGTAAATTCTGCCCAGACACTGATCGCTGGTGTATCAGCCATCAGTGCGGCCGGCGGACGTTATATCATGCTTAGCAATTTACCTGACTTGGGTAATACCGCAGCGGCGCAGGCACAAAACTTTGTCGTTCCAGGTTCGGCGGCGGCAATATCGGCGGGGGCCGCGGGTTACAATCAGGCCTTAATGACCTTCGCGAATTTTAGTTCGGCTAATATTATTCCAGTGGATTTAGCTGGGGTGATCACCTATATAGCCGCCAATGCGGAGGATTATGGATTCGCCAACGGCGCTAATATTGCGTTTGGCCCGCTGGGTACATTTGACCAGCGCTATATGTGTTTCGACGACAGTGGCGGCGACTGTATTCAGCATCCGGTATTTGGTATCGACGGCGTAAACCCTGACCCCAGTAAATTATTGTTTAACGACGGCGTTCATCCGACCGCCAAAGTGGGCGAGATTACCGGCGATTATCTAATTGATGTCGTGATGGCGCCGCAGTTGGTTGGCCGTCTGTCGGGCATTGCACTTGGAATTGCGCGCACGCAGCACGACAGCCTCTCGCAAATGCTCAGGGAAAATCGCTGGTTTGAAAATACCGATAGATTATTTATTAATGCCAGTGGTGCAAACGAAGATACGCCAAGTGGTGGCGATCAGAAAACCAGCCATTTAACCCTTGGCTACAATAGTGCGGTATCACCTGCGATGAGTTTGGGCGCGGCGCTCAGTATGTCTAAGCACGAAACTGACACCGACGGCGCAGACTTTTCTGCCAGCAGTGTTGGTCTGAGTGGCTTGCTTAATTACCGCGATGGCCAATGGTTGGCGGAGGGTAGTGCCGGTCTGAATGTGATTGATTACAGTGATTTAGACAGGCACTTTAATTTGGGTGATCGCGCATTAACGGCGTCAGGTGGCAGCGACGGCTACGGCTGGCATCTTGACGGTCAAGTGGCATACGAACTTTCCTCATCTAAAAATATCAGTATTGCGCCAGCGCTGGGGGCGCGTTTCTTGACCGGTGCGGTAGATGGTTACACCGAGTCTGGCGGTGCGGTTTCTAATTATCAATGGGGTGAACAAAGTCGTCAGAGTCGCCAGCTTCGCGCAGGACTTTTGGCAAATTTAAGCGTGAATGGCGGTATTAATCTTTATGCTGAGGTGTTCTCTGTGTCAGAGCTTGAGGATGCGGATGAAACTATTGAAGTCACCAATACCAATTTAGGCTATGCAAGTTACCGCATGCCGAGCTATCGCGCAGACGGAGACAACTTTGTCGATGCCAGTATTGGTGCGGCGGTGCTTTTCGACAAATCTCGCTTGGCGTTAAACGTAAATTACAGCGACGAGGGTGAGGGGCGCGAAAGCGTGATGTTGAATTATTCGCTACCTTTTTAAGACGTTATTTTCGAAATATAGAGCCCCTTTCGCAGGGGCTTTTTTATTGGCGTTTTTTATTTCGATGACATCTTTTGCAGTCGGTTTAGCGCCCACGTAATGTGTTCTCTAGCCATCTCATCCGCTACGGCATATTGGGTGTGAAGTGCGCGAATCGCGTCGTCATTTGCCGGCGCGTTGCCAATCCCTACGGCGAGATTACGCAGCCAGCGTTGGTAGCCAATGCGCCGAATGGCAGAGCCAGCGGTATTGTCGAGGAACTCCTGTTCGGTCCATAAAAATAGGGAGACTAGTTCGCTGTTATCGAGTTGGTGGCGGGGAGAGAAGTCAGTTTCTGTAGTTGTTTGTGCAAACTTATTCCAGGGGCATACAAGCTGACAGTCATCGCAACCGAAAACGCGATTTCCCATTAGTGGACGCAAGTCTTCTGGAATGCTGTCCTTTAGCTCAATGGTCAAATAAGAAATACAGCGGCGGGCGTCCACTTGATATGGCGCCACAATGGCGCCCGTTGGGCAGTCGTCTAAGCAGGCGCGGCAAGTCCCACAATGACCTGTTTCTTGCGGCGGGTCGGTAGGCAGGGGCAGGTCTGTATAAATCTCACCTAAGAAAAACCAGGAACCCGCTTTGCTGTTAATCAGCATGCTGTTTTTGCCTATCCAGCCCAAGCCAGCTTGTTCGGCAAAGCCCCGCTCAAGTACCGGTGCGCTATCGACAAAGGCGCGGTGACTGCCACCGGCGACGGCGCTAATTTTCTCCGCCAATTGACTCAGGCGTTTGCGGATGAGTTTGTGATAGTCGCGCCCCAGTGCATACCGAGAAATATAGGCCTTAGAGGGTGAGGTTAAGATTTCTTCACAGTTTTCGCCGTCGGGTAAGTAATCTAAGCGCGCACTTATAACGCGGACGGTGCCTGGCAGTAGTTCTGCCGGCGCAGCGCGGAGGCCTTCGCGCTCGGCCATATAGCTCATGTCGCCGTGATATTGCTTTGCCAGCCAGTTGCGCAAATGCTCTGCGTGGGCAGCATTAGTGGCGGGGCTAATGCCAATGTGGGCGAAGCCAAGCTCTCTGCCCCAGGCTTTAATCTGCTGGGCCAGTTCGTCAAGATTGGTCGAGGTGATGGACATCAAGTTGCCGTTGCCTAATGAGCGTGGTCGTATTGGGCATTTTACACCCTTGGGGCGCGTCTGTATGTCGCTTTGGATTTCGCGGTTGGTGAGTCCTAGGTCTATTCTGGCACGTGTTGCTACGAGTCAGTTTTTGTTCTTTCTAGTGGCAGTCGATCTTCAGGAATACTTTTTGTAATTGTTGTTTGCGGCGCCACTACCGTTCTTTTGGCGTTCTGCTAGAATGCGCCGCCATTTCGGCACTTCCCTCTGAGCTTTCTCTCGCTGGTATTTAAAAATTGCGTGTAATTGCCTTCGTGTTTATGACGCTGTTGACGTCTGGTTGTGCATCGATGTTCGATGGTATGTCCCTGGCTGCCCAAGCCAAATTTCAACAAGTGCTAGCTAATACCTTTGCCCAAAAGCTCAAATCCGGTATTGATTTGGTGGTTGATCTGTTAGCGGCAAAGGGCGGTTTTTTGGATGATCGGCTAGTGCGGGTTCTACTGCCACCACCACTTGGCTTAGTGATTGATGTGGCCCGGGATTTAAATGACAAGCCCGAGGCGGCCTTGCTGGAAATTATGATTAACCGCGCCGCTGAAAATGCCATTCCGGTGGCGGGGCCAATCCTGAAAGATATCGTGGCCAATATGGAGCCCGGTACTTTGCAAAAATTGCTGCACTCGCCTCGCAGTGCAGCGACTGAATTGTTGGTAGCTGAAGGGGCCGAGCTTGTGCAGTCGGCGATGTTGCCCCTTGTGCGTGAGAGCCTTGAAGCTGACGGTGCCATCAAATTGTATGAGGATTTGCTGAGTGAAGAGGAGAAAAGCATCGTCAGCGCAGAGGCTGATGGCGATGTTGATGCGGGTGTTCCCGCCGAGTCGGTTTCGCCAGATCGCTTGGCTCAGTACGTGGTAGAGCAGGCTGCTGGTACGCTATTTAAAAAGGTGGCCGCGAAAGAGCGGCTTATTCGAGATTCGCTTGATAGTGTAATCGCTGCGTCAGCATATTAGTTTTGGTGTCGTGTTACCCAAGTTCCTGGGAGCTAAGTTTGCCAGCACTGCTTTGGGCGCTATGATAGGAATGTGTAACACATAATCGAGAAGCGCTGTATGTCACTGACCACGCCTAGTGAGTCCATAATCGCTGAGCAACTACTATATACCGCGTCGCAGGTGCGGGAGCTGGACCGACTCGCGATTGCCGGTGGTATCAGTGGTTTTGACCTTATGCACAGAGCTGCATTGGCTGCTTTCCGTGAACTGCAGCAGCGCTGGCCAGACTGCTCGCCGATAGAAATATTTTGCGGAGGTGGTAATAACGGCGGGGATGGCTATCTGATTGCGGTACTGGCGGCGGAGCATGGTTTGCCCGTTCGTGTGTGGGCCCTGGCCGACCCTTTGGCGCTGAGCGGCGATGCGGCGCTGGCAATGCAAGCTGCGGTAGATGTCGGCGTGACGGTGCAAGCGTGGACGGGGGCAAGTCCTGATCCCCAAGCAATTGTGGTCGACGCGATGCTGGGAACCGGTTTGACAGGTGCGGTGCGTGAAAAATATGCACAGGCGATTGCCGCTATTAATGACAGCGGCGCGCCGGTGCTGGCGATAGATGTGCCATCGGGCTTGTGCAGTGATACCGGTAATCGGCTTGGCCTTACTATTCGCGCTTCACTTACGGTCAGTTTTATTGGTCGAAAGCGCGGTTTATACACCCTCGATGGTGTCGACTGCGGCGGTGTTAAGGTGTTCGATTCCCTGGCGGTACCACGCGACGTATACAGTCAACTCAAGCAAAGTGGTGCCGCAAAGATCGAGCAATTGAGTTGCACATCGATGCTGGCGCGGTGGGGCGTGCGTCCCCGCAATAGTCATAAAGGCATGTTTGGCCATGTGTTGGTGATTGGTGGCGATACGGGTATGGCTGGAGCGGCATTGTTGGCCGCGACAGCGGCAGCGCGCAGTGGCGCCGGTTTGATTTCATGCGCAACTCGGCCAGAGCATGTCGCCGCTTTTATAAGCGCTAGGCCCGAAATCATGGTGCACGGTGTTAGCGTCGTCGCGGATATCCTGCCCTTATTGGCAAAAGCGAGTGTGCTAGTGCTGGGGCCAGGCTTGGGGCAGAGCGCCTGGGGCCATGACTTGTTAAATGCGGCATTAAACAGTGATAAGCCAGTGGTGCTTGATGCCGATGCGCTTAATATGATTGCCGCAGAGCCTAAGCTCCTGCAATCTCATCGCGGGCCACGTATACTCACGCCACATCCGGGCGAGGCGGCGAGACTATTAGCTTGCAGTACCGCCGAGTTGCAAAAAGACCGTTTTGCTAGCGCCTTGGCCATTCGAGATAAATATCAAGCGACGGTGTTATTGAAAGGTGCGGGTACGCTTATTGCCGCCGCGTCGCCTGAGTCGTCGATGTATTTAAATAGCGGCGGCAATGCCGGAATGGCGACTGGCGGCATGGGGGATGTGCTCGCAGGCGTTATTGCCGCGTTTGTCGCCCAAGGTTGCGAGCCCACTTTGGCGACCTGCTTGGCGGCGGCAGTGCACTCCGCTGCGGCGGATTGCGCTGCCGAGCGTGGTGAGCGCGGTATGCTGGCAAGTGATGTTATTGATAATTTACGAGGTGTGATCAACGGGTATGCAGCGCTATCTTGACGGCGAAACCGAAACCGTTGCGGCGGGAGAACTATTCGGCGCTGCAATGCACCGTGGCGCGGTAGTCTATTTGGATGGACAGCTTGGCGCCGGTAAAACCACATTTTGTCGAGGTGTTTTGCGTGCATTTGGCTATATCGGGCCAGTGAAAAGCCCTACCTACACCTTGGTCGAAGCCTACGAAGATTTAGTTTTTGGCGCGGAACCAGCTAAGTCTAAGGCGGTCACTGTGTATCATTTTGATCTTTATCGTCTCGGTGATCCGGAAGAGCTGGAGTATATGGGCATCCGTGATTATTTCGAGCAAGATACAATATGTTTAATTGAGTGGCCCCAGCGCGGCAGCGGTTTTTTGCCATCTGCCGACATAATGGTTAGCATTGAACCGCAGGGAGTGGGCCGCCTTCTTGCCGCGCGTGGCAATACCTTACGCGGGCAGCAAATTCTGGCGCAGTTGAGCGAATATGAAACGGATTAGCAGTGCATTATTGTGCGGTTTACTATTTATTGCGGCCACTGCGCAGGCTGCAGAAGTCCGCGACGTTCGCTTTTGGCGGGCACCTGACCACAGTAGGGTGGTGTTTGACTTAAGCGGGCCGGTAGAGCATGAACTGATCACGCTAGACAATCCCCGACGCCTTGTTATTGATATAAAAGGCGCCAATCTTACCTCTGATACCAGCAAGCTCGAATTTACCAATAGCCCCATTACGCGCTTACGTCATGCGGAGAAGCCAGGTGGCGCGCTGCGTATTGTTTTTGATCTTAGCGACGACGTTCAGGTAAGAAGCTTTTTGCTCACCGCCAGTGGCGAGTTACGTGATCGCTTGGTCGTAGACTTTTTAGATAAAGTTGAGAGCTCCGGCGATGGTACATCCACGGCGGCCAGTGCGACCAAGAGCGCGCCAAGGGTCACTAAAAGTTTACAGAATAGCTCTCATCGCGATGTCGTGATCGCCATTGATGCCGGTCACGGTGGAGAAGATCCTGGCGCCATCGGCCCGGGTCGGGTTAAAGAGAAAGAGGTTGTCTACAAGATTGCACTGCGTTTAAAAGAGCGATTTGAACGCAAGAAAGGCTACCGCGTGGTGATGATCCGCGACGGTGATTACTATGTAGGCTTGGCTAAGCGCCGCGATTTGGCGCGAAAAGCTCAGGCTGACTTCTTCGTATCTATTCACGCCGATGCGTTTACCAATCCCAGTGCGAATGGCAGCTCGGTATACGCACTCTCTAAGAGCGGAGCGACCAGTGCCTCGGCGCGGATATTGGCACAGCGTGAAAACGAGGCGGATTTGGTTGGCGGCGTAAGTTTGTCTGATAAAGATCAGGTACTTGCGGGCGTGCTCACAGATCTATCGATGACGGCAACCCTGGACGCAAGCTTAAGTGTAGGTGGCCAGTTATTGGGCGAGATGGGAAAAATTTCGCGACTGCATAGCAAACGTGTTGAGCAAGCGGGTTTCGCCGTATTGAAATCGCCCGATATTCCCTCCTTATTGGTAGAAACGGGTTTTATTTCAAATCCGCATGAGTCGAGTAAATTAAAAACCTCGAGCTATCAAGGCAAAATGGCACAGGCAATATATGAAGGCATTGATCGCTATTTCCGTGAAAGTCCGCCACCAGATACCTACTTTGCAGCGGTAAAACGCGGTGATATCACACCGGCAGGGGGGCGTTCTACGCCTGGGTCGAGTGTGCGAGAGTACGTCATTGCAAACGGCGATACCCTGTCTGGTATAGCGCATCGCTACAATGTGCCATTGCGTGATTTACAGCGCCATAATCAATTGTCGGGTAGTGATATCCGCGTCGGTCAAAAAATAAAGATTCCCGCTTCCTAATGACAAAAATCCGTTTACTAGATCCGCGCTTGGCGAACCAAATTGCAGCCGGTGAGGTTGTTGAGCGCCCTGCCTCAGTTGTAAAAGAGTTACTTGAAAACAGTCTCGATGCCGGCGCTCGCCGAATCGAGTTAGAGATTGAAGATGGCGGCGTGAAGTTAATTCGCGTGCGCGATGATGGTGAAGGCATCGCCCATGACGATTTGCCATTAGCGCTTAGTCGTCATGCCACCAGTAAAATTTCGGTCCTTGAAGACTTGGAGTCAGTGGCGAGTTTAGGTTTTCGCGGTGAGGCGTTGGCTAGTATTAGCTCGGTATCGCGCTTGAGTTTAAGTACGGCCCGCGAAGGCAGTGACTCTGGTTGGTCTGCGCGCAGCGAAGGTCGCGATATGGAAGCGGTGTTGGCCCCCGTTGCCCATCCACGTGGCACGACGGTTGAGGTGCGAGATTTATTTTTTAACACCCCGGCCCGCCGTAAATTTTTGCGTACCGAAAAAACCGAATTTAACCACCTGGACGAGGTGGTAAAGCGCCAGGCTTTGAGTCGCTACGACGTGGGTTTTTCTCTGCGTCACAACGGTCGTGCAATTCACAGCCTCAAACCCGCAGATAATCAGCTAGAGCAAGAGCGTCGTTTGGCCGCGGTGTGTGGCCCCGCTTTTATGGAGCAGGCGCTCTATATAGACCGCGAAGCCATGGGCTTGCGATTGTGGGGTTGGGTGGCGCTGCCGAGCTTTTCCCGCAGTCAGGCAGACTTGCAGCATTTTTATGTCAATGGCCGCTATGTGCGTGACCGCTTAGTGGTGCACGCAGTGCGTCAGGCCTATCGCGATGTCCTGTTTCACGGGCGTCATCCCGCGTTTGTTTTGTATTTAGAGTTAGCGCCGGCGTCGGTTGACGTCAATGTCCACCCGACTAAGCATGAAGTGCGCTTTCGAGATGGCCGCACAGTGCACGATTTTATCTTCCGCACCTTGCACAAAGTGCTGGCGGATGTGCGTCCCGACACTGTGCCGCAAAATGCGTCGGTGCCTCAGCTCTCTGGCGAGTCAATGCTGGCGATGCCGGAAACCCAGGCGGCGATGGCACTGGCCGACAGCGGCGCGGGCTCTAGCGCGGCGCTTGATGTCGCGCCGAGCTTTAACTCGGTGGATGGCTATCAGCCTCAGTATCGGTCTAGTGCGGCGTTCTCGAATACGTCGGGTGTTGCTGATCAACAGGCCGGTTACCAGCGTCTACAGGCTCAGGAGCCGGTTAATAACGCGGCGAATAGCAGTGTCACACCGCCGCTGGGTTACGCCCTGGCGCAATTAAAAGGTGTGTATATTCTGGCTGAAAACCAGCAGGGCTTAGTGCTGGTCGATATGCATGCGGCTCACGAGCGTATTACCTACGAGCGGATGAAAAACGCCCGCGATGGTGAGGGTATCCGCAGCCAGCCATTGCTTGTACCGATGAATTTGGCGGTCAGCGAGCGCGAAGCGGACTGCGCTGAGCAGCACAGCGATGTATTTGCTGAGTTGGGTATGAGGGTAGAGCGCGCTGCTGCAGAGTCTGTCATTGTTCGCGAATTGCCAACCATATTGGCGGACACGTCGGTAGAGCAGTTGGTTCGCGATGTGCTATCTGACTTGCTGGAATTCGGCAGCAGTGATCGTATTCGCGCCCACATAAATGAAATTTTATCGACCATGGCCTGTCACGGTTCGGTGCGGGCTAATCGGCGCTTAACGCTGCCCGAAATGAACAGTTTACTGCGAGATATGGAAGCGACCGAGCGCAGCGGCCAGTGCAATCACGGACGTCCAACCTGGGTGCAAGTCGGAATGGCTGAGTTGGATAAATGGTTTTTACGTGGTCGCTAGCTCATCCTTAGATACCGAAAGTGATTTACCGCCGGCCATATTTTTAATGGGGCCGACCGCAGCGGGTAAAACCGATTTGGCCTTGGCGTTAAGCGACCATTTGCCCTGCGATCTCATCAGTGTGGACTCGGCCTTAGTCTATCGCGGTTTAAATATTGGCAGCGCAAAGCCTGAACCCGATACTTTGGCGCGCTACCCCCATCAGTTGATTGATATTTGCGACCCATCAGAACCCTACTCGGCGGCGCAATTTCGTCGTGATGCACTCGCGGCGATGGCGGCTAGTGCGTCGGCGGGACGTATTCCGCTGTTGGTGGGTGGCACCATGCTGTACTTCAAAGCCTTAATGGAAGGCTTGGCCGACATGCCCAGTGCCGACCCCGCGATTCGCGCCAAAATTAATGCGTTGGCGGTGGAAAATGGCTGGCCGGCAGTGCATGCGGAGTTGGCCGTTGTCGATCCAGAATCGGCGGCGCGTATTCACCCCAACCACTCCCAGCGATTATCGCGCGCGCTGGAGGTCTATCAGATCAGCGGCATTACGTTGACCGAATGGCAGGCTAGGCAATCAGAGCAGAAATTGCCGTATCAAGTGCATCAGTTTGCGATTGCGCCACCAGATCGCGCGGTATTGCACCGTCGTATTGAGCAGCGCTTGCGACAGATGTTTGATAGCGGTTTTATTGATGAGGTTGCGGGCTTAATGGCGCGTGGGGACCTCCATCCCGACTTGCCGTCGATTAGGGCGGTGGGTTATCGCCAGGTCTGGGAGCATTTACGGGGCGATTATGACAAGAGCGAAGCCTTTGAGAGAGCCTTAATTGCCACCCGTCAGTTAGCTAAGCGCCAATTAACGTGGTTGCGGGGTTGGTCAGATTTGATGTGGTTAGATTCTGGCGAAAATACGGAATCTCAGCTAAATAAGGTCTTGATGCAATCTGGCGCTGCCGTAGGACATTAACTTACGGTATACTGCAAATTACCCAGTCTGATTACGAACTAATTCGCAGGTTTGTGATCCATATTGCTGCTTTTTATTGATAGGTTTTATCAACGCCCGGTTTGGGCATACAGGAGGCTACACCATGTCAAAAGGGCATAGCTTACAAGACCCTTATCTGAATATTCTTCGCAAGGAGCGTATTCCGGTATCGATTTATCTGGTTAACGGTATCAAACTTCAGGGCCAAATTGAGTCTTTCGACCAATTTGTTGTGCTGTTGAAAAACACGGTTAGCCAAATGGTGTACAAGCACGCCATTTCTACCGTTGTACCGTCTCGTGTTGTTCGTTTGCCGATGGCGCATCCGCCAGAAGATGACGAAGAACAAGAAGACGCTGAATAACGGCAATTCTTTGAATTGAGGTTCGTCCTTGCTATTTGAAAGACCTAATTCCGGTGAGCGTGCAATTCTCGTCCATCTGGATTTTCACAGTGAGAACGAGCGAGAAGATTCCAACGAATTTGTGCAGCTGGTCACCTCCGCAGGGGGGGACCCGGTTGCGTTCATCACCGGCTCGCGTCAGCGGCCGGATGCTCGACTATTCGTCGGTACCGGTAAGCTCGAAGAAATTCGCGAAGCGCTAATCGCCAATGAAGGCGAGATCGTGCTGTTTAATCACGCCCTTTCTCCCAGTCAAGAACGCAACATCGAGCGCGAGCTGCAGTGTCGCGTGCTTGATCGTACTGGTTTGATTCTCGATATTTTTGCTCAGCGTGCGAATACCCATGAGGGTAAGTTGCAGGTTGAACTTGCCCAGCTTCAGCACATGTCCACACGTCTCGTGCGGGGTTGGACGCATCTTGAGCGGCAAAAAGGCGGTATTGGTTTGCGGGGGCCGGGTGAGTCTCAGCTTGAAACTGACCGCCGACTATTGCGTGCGCGTATTACGAGTATTCAGGCGCGGCTGCAAAAGGTTCGCAAGCAGCGCGAACAGGCTAGGCGGGCGCGGCGTCGCGCTGAGATCCCCGCCTTATCTTTAGTGGGTTATACCAACGCCGGTAAGTCGACGCTCTTTAATGTGCTGACGACCTCGGAGGTCTACGCCGCGGACCAGTTGTTTGCGACGCTTGACCCGACGGTTAGGCGTATTCAGGTAGGTGACGTCGGCCCCGTTATTTTGGCCGATACGGTTGGTTTTATCCGCCATCTCCCCCATAAACTGGTCGAGGCATTCCGAGCAACGCTGGAAGAGGCCGCGATGGCTGATTTGCTGATCCATGTTGTTGACTGCGCGGACCCTGAGCGCAGCGACAATATAAAGCAAGTGGTTGGTGTGTTAGCGGAAATCGGCGCGGGTGATATTCCGCTGCTTGAGGTTTATAACAAAACTGACCTGATTGATGTCGAGCCGCGTATAGAGCGTGACGATACCGGTAGGCCAGTGCGAGTTTGGCTTTCAGCTCGCGATTCAAAGGGCTTGGCGCTTTTTTATGAGGCCTTAAGTGACATTCTCGGTAATGAAATTTGTGAAACAACTATTACCTTGACTGCGGGGCAAGGCCGATTGCGGGCCTTACTTTACGGGCTCGGCGCAGTGCTTGATGAAAAACTTAATGACGATGGCTCGCAGAATTTACAGCTGCGCTTACTGGAGTCGGATTGGCAGCGATTTTTGTCGAACGAGTCAGTAAGCGAAGCGCTTTTGCACTCGACGCGTCCGGTTAGCACGCAGGAAGAATTCTGCTAGACTGCCCGCCGGACATTAAGTCGTTGGATCGCTGATTCTGTGCGAAGGCCAATACGGTCGTGATAATTTAATAGCGAACAATACGATAACATAGGAGAGGGCTATGGCTTGGAATGAGCCGGGTGGTGGCAAAGACAACGATCCTTGGGGTGGTAAAAACCAAGGGCCGCCGGATTTAGATGAGGCGCTAAAAAAGCTTCAGGAAAAGCTCAACAGTATTTTTGGCGGGGGTAAAAAACCCGGTGGAGGTAATGGTGGGGACGTCAAAATAGGCGCGAGTACGTTTGTTATCTTTGGCGTGTTAGCGGTTATTGTCTGGGGCTTGTTCGGCTTTTATCAGGTCGACCAGCAGGAGCGGGCAGTGGTCTTGCGTCTGGGCGTGTATCACGAAACGGTAATGCCAGGTCTACGCTGGAATCCACCGCTGATGGATGAAGTCAACAAGATCAATGTGACCAAAGTACGTGGCGTGGCCAGTCGCGGTCAGATGTTAACTGAAGATGAAAATATTGTTGATGTCGCCTTGTCGGTTCAATACACGGTAGCCGATCCTGCCAATTTCCTTCTCAAAGTAAAAAGCCCTGAGCTCAGCTTGGAGCACGCGCTGGAAAGTGCGCTGCGTCACGTGGTGGGCAGCTCAAAAATGGATCAGGTTATTACTGAAGGCCGCGAACAGATTGCGGTTGATACTCAGCAGCGCCTGCAGGCTTATTTGGATACCTACCAAAGCGGTATTTTGGTAGCCAAGGTCAATATTGAAGACGCTCAAGCGCCGTCGCAAGTGCAGGACGCCTTCGATGACGTAACACGAGCCAAAGAGGATCGCGAACGTTTAAAGAACGAAGCCGAAGCGTATGCAAATGGCATTATTCCTGAGGCGCGCGGTGCGGCTCAGCGCCAACTGGAAGAAGCACAAGCCTATAAAGAGCAGGTTGTGGCAAGGGCAGAGGGTGAGGCGCAGCGATTCGCAAACTTATTTACTGAGTATCGCAAGGCACCTCAGGTAACTCGCGAGCGTCTTTATATAGATGCGCTAGAAACCCTATACACTGACGCGACCAAAGTGATGGTCGATGTCGATGGCGGTAACAATATGCTGTATCTGCCAATCGATAAATTAATGGATAAATCTGCGACTGTTCGCAAGGGTTCTCAAGAAGAAGTCGATATACGTGTGCTGACAGATAAGGTGGTTGAGCAGTTACGCCGCGATACGCAAACCACTCGCAGAGAGGGTCGCTAACATGGGTAATCGTTCCTTTACCGTTGTCATTTTATTGCTGGGCGCGCTGGTGCTGGCGTTCAATTCTTTGTATATCGTGCGTGAGACTGAGCGGGCCGTACTGCTCAAGTTTGGTGAAATTGTTGATCCCGATGTCGCCGTGGGTCTGCATGTTAAAACTCCGTTTGTGCACATGGTACGTAAATTCGAACGTCGTATTTTGACCTTGGATGCGCCGACTCAGCGGTTTTTAACTATCGAGAAAAAACCACTAGATGTGGATTTCTACGCCAAATGGCGTGTTATAGATACTCAAAAGTTCTATACCGCGACCAATGGTGAGGAAATTCGTGCCGAGGGTTTATTGGCTCAGCGTATTAATACTGGGCTGCGTAACAAATTTGGCGAGCGTACCTTCCACGAAGTCGTGTCGGGTGAGCGCGATTTGTTGATGACCGATTTAACTCGCGACCTCAACGAGATCACTACTAGCGAATTTGGTATCCAGTTAGTTGATGTTCGAGTTAAGCGTATCGATCTGCCATCGCAGGTTAGTCAGTCGGTGTTTGATCGTATGAAGTCTGAGCGTGAGCGCGAAGCGCGTGAGCATCGCTCTACTGGTCGCGAATTGGCTGAGAAAATTCGTGCGACGGCTGATCGTCAGCGCACTGTTATCGGTGCAAACGCCTACCGTGACGCGCAGGTGTTGCGCGGTGAGGGCGATGCATTAGCAGCCCGCACCTACGCCGCGGCTTATAGTGCCGACCCTGAGTTTTATGCTTTTGTTCGCAGCTTAGAAGCGTATCGGGCGTCATTTAGTAATAAAGGCGACCTCTTGGTCGTCGACAGCAAAAGCGAGTTCTTCCGTTACCTGAAGCAGGGTGCGGATAAGCGATAAGTTACCCTTTCACTCCTCGCTATAGCGGGGAGTGTGGTATCATTCACACATCCGGGCTGATCCGAGACCGAAACGTCTTTGGGCAGCGCGGATTTTTTATGTTTGTGGCAGGCAAAGCGCATGTGGCAGGAACTGTCAGTGGCTCTCAGTCTGGTACTTATTATTGAAGGTTTGCTGCCGTTTCTGAGTCCAGAAAGATGGCGGTTACTAGCATACCGGATGGCAGATATGGACACTAAAACTGTTCGCATTGTCGGTTTAATAAGTATGTTATCGGGCCTCATTTTATTGAGTGTGCTGCGATAAAGTCTGATGGCTGATCAAGAGAGCAAAAATCGCGTATGACTTCGGTAGATCGTTGGCTACTCCCGGACGGTGTTGAGGAACTGTTGCCCGCACAAGCGGCACAGGTTGAAGCACTGCGTCGGCAACTTTTAGACCTCTATAAACGCTGGGGTTATGAGTTGGTGATTCCACCTATGTTGGAATACACCGAATCATTATTGGTGGGCTTGGGTAGCGACATTGATTTGTTGACCTTTCGGGTAACCGACCAGCTCACCGGTAGAATGATGGGCTTGCGTGCTGATATCACTCCGCAAGCTGCACGCATTGATGCGCACAGTTTGGGTCGAGAAGGCCCAGTCCGGCTTTGTTACGCCGGCAGCGTGCTGCATAGCAAACCTAAAAAGCCATTGGCCTCGCGCTCTCCCATTCAGTTGGGCGCTGAATTGTACGGCGATAACAGCCCAGCCAGTGATTTAGAAATTATTTGCCTGATGCTGGAAACCCTGCGGGTTGCCGGACTTGATGGCATTACCTTAGATACCGGTCACGTGGGTGTATACCGTGCGGTGATCAAGGCAGCAGCGCTAAACGCTGAACAAGAAGCGAGTTATTTCGATATATTGCAGCGCAAAGCCAAGACTGAATTGCGCGCTTTTGTGGCGAATTTACCGGTGAGCGACGGTGTCGCTGGGCACCTGTTGGCATTAAACGAATTGCACGGCGGCAAAGATGTACTGGCCAAAGGTCGGCAGGTTTTTGCTGATATTCCGGAAGCCATTGAGGCGATTGCCAGTTTAGAGCAGCTAACCGAAACCTTGGCGCTGCGTATTCCAGACTTGCAGTTCTATTTTGACCTTGCCGAGCTGCGTGGTTACCACTACCACACGGGCGTTGTGTTTTCCGCACTGGTTCGCGAACACGGTCAGGCGCTGGCGTCGGGCGGTCGTTATGACGACATCGGTGAAGTATTCGGGCGCGCACGTCCGGCTACTGGGTTTAGTATCGATTTAAAAGCTCTATTGGGCTTGTTGTCTCCGGTGACTGAGCCGGCGGCGATATTTGCACCTTACGACCCGAGTCCTGCGCAGTGGCAGTTTGTGCAGTCCTTGCGCGAGTCGGGTGAAAAGGTAATTTGCGGTTTACCAGGACAAGATGCTGACGCGGCATGTGACAGGGTAGTTCGCAAAGAGCAAGAACAGTGGTGTGTTGTATCGCTGAATTAATTGGGCTCGGTGGTTGTGAGTCAGTGTATTAACCTTTATCCAGAGAAGCGGATATGAGCAAGAATGTAGTGGTGCTGGGCACCCAGTGGGGCGACGAAGGCAAAGGCAAGATCGTCGATTTACTTACAGATCAGGCGACGGCTGTTGCGCGCTTTCAAGGTGGCCACAATGCGGGCCATACCTTGGTTATCGGCGGCGAAAAAACCGTATTACATTTGATTCCGTCGGGTATTTTGCGCGAAGGCGTGACCTGCTTGATTGGCAACGGTGTGGTGTTGGCACCCGACGCCCTATTAAAAGAAATGGGCGAACTTGAAGCTAAGGGCGTGCCAGTGCGCGAACGTCTGCGTTTAAGTCCAGCGTGTCCGCTTATTCTTCCCTACCATGTTGCACTTGACCAAGCGCGGGAATTGGCGCGTGGTGAAGCAAAAATTGGTACCACCGGTCGCGGTATTGGGCCAGCTTACGAAGACAAAGTCGCGCGTCGCGGTTTGCGCTTAGGCGACCTTTACAACCCTGAGCGATTCGCGCTCAAGCTAAAAGAGGTGATGGAATATCACAACTTTATGCTGACCTCATATTACAAAGTTGAGGCGGTTGATTATCAAAAAACCCTTGATGACGCGCTGCGTATGGCAGAAGAAATGCGTTCAATGGTGACGGATGTAACCAGTGCGTTGCATAAATACCGTGAAGAGGGTGCGAACATTCTCTTCGAAGGTGCGCAGGGTTCTCTACTAGATATCGATCACGGCACTTACCCCTTTGTTACCTCGTCGAATACCACCGCAGGTGGCACCGCGACCGGCAGTGGCTTTGGTCCCTTGTATCTCGATTACGTACTGGGTATTACCAAGGCATACACCACCCGTGTCGGTAGTGGTCCATTTCCTACCGAACTCTTTGATGATGTGGGTGCGTATCTAGCGAAGAAAGGCCATGAGTTTGGCGCAACAACTGGTCGTCCGCGTCGCTGCGGTTGGTTTGACGGCGTTGGTTTGCGCCAAGCGGTCAGAATCAATAGTGTGACCGGTTTGTGTCTGACCAAGCTTGACGTACTGGATGGCTTAGAAACCGTTCGTATGTGTGTGGACTATAAAAACCCGGCTGGCGAATCAATCGCCGCACCGTTTGATTGTGAAGATTACAACACCATTACACCGATCTACGAAGATATGCCAGGCTGGACGGAATCGACTGTGGGTGCAAAATCCCTAGCTGAATTGCCAGAAAATGCTCGCGCTTATATTCGTCGTATCGAAGAAATTGTCGGTGTGCCCATCGATATCGTTTCTACTGGTCCAGATCGGATAGAGACAATTGTCTTGCGCCACCCCTTCGGCTAAGCAATTTAGCTGATGCTAGGAAGTTAAAATGCCGCTGTTTACAGCGGCATTTTTGTTTGTGTACTCCGCATTCCTAGCCAGGCGGTTTTTATAGCGCTATTTAATTCTCTGTGCGTTATTAGTCTCTACGTAAAAATGAAAAGGTGTTTCCGCTCACAACGTGTCACATAACTGCAACATACTATTCACATATCTGTCACCAAGTCTCCCTACCATACGCTACATAAATTCAATCCTAGAAAATCCTTAGAGTTGGTTTCGGAGATAGTAAATATGAAAAAGCTTTTTGCACTGACAGCAATGTCATCAGCCCTACTGCTTGTTGCTTGTGGCGGTGGCGGCGATATTAATTTAAGCCCTACTAATATTGATAATAGTCAAGATAATAGCTCGAATAACAGCGGTGGCAACAACAATAATCCGTGTGCGTCTTATGTTAAGAATGGCAACACATTCCAAGGTCAGGTAGTGGGTGCAGATTGCTTTTATTCTGCCAACTTTGTTAGCTCTACGAATCCGATCACTGCTGACGAAGTGACTTTTTCTGCGATCTCCGGCGTGCATGAATTTGCCGACAGCCTCTTTATTGGTGAGGACGTAGATAGCCAAGCGGCCGCATCAGGTACGCCAATTTTGCAAGAAGGCGAAGGTACAAAGTTAAATATTGAAGCTGGCGTCACCATGGTGTTTAAACGTCCAGATAGCTATGTGCGTATTACCCGCGGTTCGCAAATTTTTGCAAACGGTACTGAGGGCGCACCGATCACGTTCACTGCCGACGAAGATATTGATGGCGTTGCGACTGAAGATGATCGCGGTCTTTGGGGCGGTATTCAAATCAACGGTAACGGTATGACTAACAAGTGTCATGACGGTACTGCAACTGGTTCAGGTACAGGTGCGGTTAGTGATTTCACTGCCACTGCGAATAACCCGCATAACTGTAACCAAGAAGCAGAGGGGCAGCCAGCGACCTACGGTGGTAACAACAACGCTGAGAGCTCTGGTGTAATGAAATATGTGGTTGTGAAGCACGCAGGTTTCGAGGTTGTCGACGGTAACGAGCTTAACGCATTTACCTTTAACGGTGTTGGCAGTGGTACAACTCTTAGCTACCTACAAGCCTATACCTCGCAAGATGATGGCTTCGAGTTTTTTGGTGGTGCGGTGAATATTGACCACTTGGTCGCTGTTAACGTGGGTGATGATTCAATCGATTACTCAGAAGGTTATAACGGCATGATTCAATACGCTGTGGTTGTTCACACCTCAGGTGCTAACCGCTGTATTGAAGGCGATAACACTGGTGGCGGACGTAGTGATGCGTTTACACCAACAACTAATATGATCATCTCTAACATGACTTGTATTACATCAAGTATCGATGAAAACGGTGGTGTCAACGCTACCTCTAAGGGTGATTCCGAAGGGCCGTTGTTTCGCGAAGGCGTTTTCTTCCAAATGTACAACTCTATTGTTACCTCTAACGCAGTAAACATGGCAAGTAACGAGTGCTTTGAGTTAGATAACACGGAAGGTCCACAAACGATTAAAGCGGCGCAGGACGGTGTAAGTAAGGCAAGCAGTAACCTAATAGCTTGTAGCGAGCCTACGAAAGCAAGCAACAGAGTTGATATGTTCGATATTAACAATTGGTTGGCTGGTGGTGGTAATGCGGATACACCTGCAAACAGCAACGTTAATAACGTGGTTATAAGTGGCGCCGATATTCCAGCGCAAAGTTTGATTGTTGGTGGTGTTGGTAGCCGAGGTTACAAAACGGCTGCAACTTTGACTAAAGCTGATGGCACCGCAGTGTTCGACCAAGCAACCCAACTTACCGATGTGGCTGCGGTTGACGCTTACTTTGAAACACCAAGCTACCTCGGTGGCGCAAATGCTGGCGACGACTGGTTGGCTGGCTGGACTGTAGGTTTAAGCGCTCCTCTTAATCCCTAAGTATTAAAAGTAATACCTGTTTCACAGGAAATGCGGGTTGCGACCCGCAAGTACAGCGCTAGAACGCCCTCCGCTCGTGAGGGCATTTTCCTGAGCACTTAGGATTTTGATTATGCTAATTAAACGATTTGCGCGAAAGCAGCTTTCTATAGCCGTAGCAGTGGCAAGCAGCGGACTGATCAGCACGGCTTTGGCTCAGAGCGTCGCCGTAGATACCAGCGAGCAATTCTCGCCGGCTTCGCTAGAGGAAGTGGTCGTGGTCGGTCGATTACAGAGTGTTGCTGCCTCTTTGACTGATGAGCGCCTGGAATTACCTTATTCGGCTGATTTTCTGGGTTTTGAAGCCATCGCACGTGCCGGTGACTCAACCATTGGAGCTGCTTTGCGTCGAGTAACCGGTGTTACTTTAGTAGACAGTAAATTTATTTATATACGTGGTCTTGGCGAGCGCTATAGCAACGTAACAGTTAATGGTGCGGCCGTGCCGTCGCCTGACTTGGCCCGTAGCGTTATTCCTTTGGATCTATTCCCTGCAAGTATTGTTGAATCTCTGAAGGTTCAAAAATCGTGGGGGCCGGAACTACCAGCTAACTTTGGCGGTGGTGCGATTGATATTCGGACTCGAAGTGTGCCAAGTGGGCCTGTTGCAGCAGTTAGCATTGGGACCGGTTTTAATACCGAAAGTGATGACGGATTAACCTATTCGGATAATTCGGGATCGATGCCGCAGGCGTTAACAAACGCAATCAGCCGGTATAAAGGCGATTTGTCGCAAAGTAACATCTTTGATATTGAGAATGCAGCCGGTAACGCTATTAGCCGTTTAGAAGCGGAGCAAGTGCAGCGCGATTTAATTCTATCTTTAAATCGCAATGTGGCATTAAACCAAGGCAAGCTAGATCCTGATCGTGATATTAAAATCGATCTTGGCAACGCTTGGGATGTGAGTGACGACTTAGTACTCGGCGCGTCTTTAAATTGGGGCTACGATGAAGAATATCGTAATAAAAATCAGATTAAACGCAGTATCGGTAATCCGAGCGATAACTTCTCTGAGTCTGAGCGGACTGTTTACGAACTGCGAAAAACCTTGGCAATTGTATTGGGCGCGGAGTACGCCGAAGATAATACAATACAGCTGAGTCACTATGTTATTCAAAACGACGCTGACGAGGCGAGTATTACTTCTGGATTTTCTAGCAATAATCCCGCAACAGAAAACCGTCCCAGAGTTAATTATGATACTCGCTTAGAGGAGCGCGAGCTCGAGCTGACGCAAATTACGGGTAGCCATCGTTTGGGCAAATTTTCGCCAGTGCCAGCGTTGGAAATGTTGAGCTTTGACTGGTTTTACTCGGATGCTCAGGCCACAACAAATGTTCCCAATGCGACGAGTTTTTCCGGTTCTATCGATAGAAACACATCGCCAGAAACCCCTTTCATTTCACAGTCGTCTACCGCTGGCCAGTTTGAGTTTCTTGCATTGGAAGATAATGTGGAGAGTTGGGGTGGGCGTGTTGAATTGCCAATCGATATTGACGGTCGCGAACTTACCGTTTCTGGAGGTTGGTGGAACTCAGAAAAAACTCGAGAGTACTACGGCTATACCGCGAACATCGGTACGAATGCCACGGTCGGTACCCCGCAAACGGTATTCACTGATGAGCGAATCAATGACTTAAATAATGTTTTTGATCTTGCGATGGGATCTGGATTCGGTAATGAAAGTTACGTTGCTGCTCAGAAGATAGGGGCGGTGTACGGCGGTTTAGATTTTCGGATGACTGAAGAGTGGCGCATTACATTGGGCGCCCGTTGGGAGGAGTATCAGCAGGCTGTGTTGCCGGTGAACCTTCTCGATTTTACCGGTGTGTTTAATCAGCAGTTAATTGAGCAGTTGCAAGATCCCAATCAGAAGTTTGCTGTTCAGAATGATGATATCTACTCAAGTTTTGCCGTGACTTATTCGGGTATGAGCTTGCTGGGTGCCAATGAGTTTCAAATTCGCTTTAGTGCGAGTGAGACGGTAGTTCGTCCTGATCTTCGTGAACTAGCGGATGTTGCCTATATTGATCCCGAGCTAAATGTCCGGGTTTTTGGTAATCCAGGGTTACAAACAACGGATATTAGTAACTTCGATTTGCGTGGTGAGTTCTATTATGACGGCGGTGATAACTTCACGGTATCGCTGTTTTATAAGGATCTAGAACGGCCGATTGAGCAGGTTGAGGGCGCTGGTTCAGATGATGACACGGTACTGCGTTACATCAACGGCGATTCGGGTGAAGTTTACGGCGTTGAATTTGAGGGCCTTAAAACATTGCCGGCGGGTTTGTTCCTTTCGGGTAATGTAACCTTGAGTGATTCGGAAATTGCCATCACTAGTAACAATGAAGTGACTAATACGGATCGTCGTCTAACCGGTCATTCTAAATATGTTGTTAACGCGTCATTGGGATACGATTCGCCAGATGAGCGTCACAGTGCATCTATACTGTACAACATATCTAGTGAGCGTATTTTCTTTGCTGGTACTTCGGGTAATGACGATGCGTTTGAGCAGCCGTTTGGCTCGCTGGATGTAATTTACAATTACTACCCAACTGAAAATCTTTCACTTAAAGTCAAGGTAACGAATCTATTGGATTCAAGCCGCGAGTTTGAGCAAAAGAATAGCAGCGGTACTAACGTCAAAATTCTTGAGCAAGAAGTCGGTACTAGCGTGGGTTTAAGCCTGAGCTGGAAATATTAATAAATTCTTAAACGTTTTTAGCAAAGGATTTGCTAAATCAGGCGCCGGTTGGCGCCTTTTTTGTGCCTGTTAATATCTTATTCTGAGCTCAGCTTAAGTCTGCTGGCTTTATCAGAAAACTGCTGAGCACGAATTAAATTTCCTTGGCGAAAATAGATTAGAGACGCAAATCTATAAAATCGATATTCATCTTTCCGCAGCTTAATAGCCTGCTGGATTAAATCTAGCGCTTCTTCGTAAGCCCCTTTTTCATACTCAGCCTTTGCATAGCTATAGAGTAAAAAGGGATTTTGTTTTCGAAAGTTCTCAGCAATTATCTCCAGTTTTCGTGCTTCTGCGTGTTGACCTTGCTCACTATAAAGACGTCCCAGGTTGCTAATAGCTACTTGGTCGTTGGAGTTAAGCGTTAGCGCGTGCCGATAGGCAATTTCTGCATCGAGAGTGCGGCCCTGTCGGCGAAGTAAGGTACCTAAATTCCCCCAGATATGCCCCGCTTTCGGGTCGAGAAAGAGCGCGCGTCTAAAATACAGATGTGCCTTGTCATTTTCGCCGCTGTTGAGAAACTCGGCGCCGCGATTATTGTAATGCTGTGCGGCGGCCTGCTGCTCATTCACCTGATGTTGGGGGTAGTGGTATTCATAATTGTCGACACTGAGGTCGACTACTTCTTTGTCACCATTGCCAAAGTCAACGATGGCATTGATGTGCTTGTAGAACACCATGCTGTTGTCGCTAACCATATCCCAGCTCGGCGGAATAGTGACTTCATTGTAATAGGCATTTAGCTTTGCCTCTCTCGCGAGGGCAATAAATAGTGACGTTAGTGATAGGCAGTTTCCGGTGCGCTGTTGAAATGTTTCAGTCGCGTTGAGGGTAATGCCGGGGTCATATTCAAGACCTAGCTGCGAGGGTCTGATCATGCTGTCGAGCAGATAACTTAAGCGGGCGCGTGGCGACAGAGCGGCCGGTACATTCTCTTCTACGAAGTAGCGCATTTCTGCATTGAGCGCGAGTATGTTGTCTTCGGGATATACACTAACATCAACATTTTCACCGCTGTTTTTGAGATTTAATAGCGCCGTGACTTCTTCAGCGCTGGGGGGCTGGATATCAAGTTGAGTAGCGTCGCGGGTGTCGGTGCTGGAGCAGGCTAGTAGACTGCTTATGATCGCGGCGGTGAGTAAATTTTTTGAGAATGTTGGCATCGCTTGTATCTGCGTCTCATCTTAAAAATGGTGCGTCACATTGTTCTCAAGCACCAGTATCTGCATTGCTAACTATAGACTGAATCGCGACCAGAAAGCCTGTATGTGGTGGAAAATACTTTATTTTATGTAAATATAAACCTGTTTTCAGCTGCTGTGGATTATAGCGCTTGTGTACCCCTCACTGTCGATGAGCATCGTTTGATAAATACATACGGTGGTGGCCTGCAGGAATCACTGTGTCTTTCTTACTTGGCATCATACAATGTGGTGTCAGAGGCCGGGCGCTGGTATACCGGCACTATTTTTAATCTAGCTATATTACTGAAAAAGGAATGACCTAATGGAAAGTTTGCCCCATCACTATTCAGTTGTAGTCAACGCGAAGCCAGATAACCATTTGCAGGTCTCTGCTGATCATTTACCTACATTAGACGTTGATGCACCGAGCCAATTTGGTGGTCCGGGCGATAAATGGTCGCCGGAGGAGCTATTATTGGCCGCGGCGGCGAATTGCTTTGTTTTATCATTTCGAACGGTTGCCTCTATCGCGAAGCTGGAATGGCAGGCCATCCGTTGCACGACAGACGGCGTACTCGATAAGGTCGAGCGGACAATGCAATTTACCGAGATTGTTACGAAAGTCGCGCTGACCATAGATTCAGAGGCCTCGCGCCAGAAAGCAGAAACACTGCTGGCTAAAGCAGAGAAAATTTGTATTGTCAGCAATTCACTCACCGCGCAAAAGCGGCTGGAAATTGAGCTTATTGTTAAGCAATAGATCGCTGATTTAACTTATTAGGCAGTAAGGCTGTGAGTTGCGTTTGCGAGTTGTTTAAAAGATGCGCGCTTGAAGCTAAGTGATTGAAGAAATAGCCGTAACCATCACATTACAGTTTGTGGGGCGGGGTTGAAATACGCGGTGCCGAGATAGAGGCACCGCGCGTTGTTAAGCTACATATTAGTATGGCTTATTAAATGCTGTTGCCGCGCTTTGATATTCCGCTATCAGCGTCGACACCAGTTCAACTGTTGTTGGAATATTGTGTATCGCGCCAACGCCTTGGCCCGCAGACCAAATTTGCTTCCATGCGCCGCCCGCTTTGTCTCCGTCTTTGTGGTCAGCATCTACCTCTAACTCTTCACCAAAATCGATATCTGTTTTAGCTTCCAGATTGTTAGGATCTAGTCCCGCGTTCACAATGCTGGGCTTGAGGAAGTTGGCGAATACCCCTGAGATATTTGGCGTGTAGACGATGTCACTGGACATAGAATCTACGATCATCTGCTTGTATTCAGGCTGTACCAAGCTTTCTTGGGTATTGATAAATCGTGTGCCCATATAGGCGAGGTCGGCGCCCATCATGCGTGCGGCGGCAATATCACTACCCTTTGAAATAGCACCCGCTAGCAAAAGCGTCTTGTCGAAGAATTCACGTATCTCTGCGACCAGTGCAAAGGGGTTGGTGTTGCCCGCGTGGCCACCTGCACCTGCGCAAACGGCGATCAAACCATCTACGCCTGCGTCTGCTGCTTTGCGTGCGTGACGTGCATTGATGACGTCGTGGAATACCAAGCCGCCATATCCGTGAATTGCATCAATTACTGTTTTAACTGCGCCAAGCGAGGTAATAATCATCGGTACTTTATGTTTTACACATAAGGCGAGGTCTGCCTCAAGGCGAGGATTGGTTTTGTGGACGATCAGATTCACCGCAAACGGTGCCGCTCTTTTACCCGTTTCTTGCTCATATTTTGCCAGCGCTGTATTTATGGTGTTGAGCCACTCTTCAAACCCTTCACTACTGCGCTGATTCAATGCGGGAAAAGAGCCAACCATACCGGACTTGCAGGTTTCGATGACCAGCTCTGGGCCAGATGCCAAGAACATGGGGGCGGCAACAGCGGGCAATTGCAGTCGATTTTTTAGCAGTTCGGGGAGTGACATAGTCGTAATACTCTTTTTGGAAGGCTTTTTTGGAAAGCGTACTTTATAGGCTTACGCCAGCGCGGGGTAGTGTCTGTATTGACATTAAATACGTTGATAGTGACACTTGGGCTTGAGATGGTGTTGTGCATAGTGGAGTGAAAAATGCCGAAGGTCTATGTGCTAGCGTATGAAGATTGCTATGCGGGAAGTTTGGCCAATCCACAGGATTTATATTTAGTCGCAAACTCCCATTGGCGTGAGCAGTACAAACGGCAGGAAGGTGTTTTTGAGTGGCAAGTCTTATCCGAGGACGGTGCGCCGGTTAGAACCGCTTCGGGGTTGCGGGTTGCCGTCGACGGCGCCTTAGTAGACCTCGACGAGGGAAGTATCATTGTTCTACCTGCGATGAATTACCCAGGCGGCAAAGCCTTCAGTCACAAATTGTTGGCGATGAGCGCGATTGTGAGCTGGCTCAGTCGCCAGTACGCCAATGGTTGTATCATTTGCGCCCATTGCACAAGTAGTTTCGTATTGGCAGAAACCGGTTTGTTGAGTGGTTTGACTGCCACCACGAGCTGGTGGTTGGCGGAACAGTTTGGGCAGCGTTACCCCGATATTGAATTGCGCGCGGGCGAGTTAGTCGTCGATGAAAAACGTCTAATAACTGGTGGTGCAAATGGCGCTGAAATGGTCACGGCATTAATTCTAGTTGAGCGCTACATGGGTAAAGCCGTGGCGTCTTTATGCGCCAAAACATTATTGGTCGATACCAATTTAACCCAGCAAACACCGTATTTAATATTGCCAAGACAAAAGGAGCACAGTGATGCTCTGGTGCTGTCGGCGCAGGACCATCTTGAAAAAAATCTCACGTCTCCGTTTTCCTTGGATGCTCTCGCTATGCAATGCCATGTCAGCTCAAGAACATTGATGCGACGTTTTAAAGAAGCAGTGGGTGATACACCCAATAGCTATTTGCAAAATTTGCGTATTGAAGCGGCTAAAAAACTATTGGAAAGCACCGGCATGTCGTCTGAGCAAATAATGCGACGTATTGGTTATGCGGATATCAGTTCGTTTAATCGTTTATTTCAGCGTAAAACGGGTCTGACGCCACGGTCATATCGACAGAAATTCAGTTAGTGAATAGCGTTAACTTTGAGAGTTGTGATTGTCTTGGTGAGTTACGACGCCTAAAGTTAAGCGGCTTAAAATTTTTGCAGAAGTTCTTCTAAAAGGTATTATATTTTTAGCTCTCTTGCCTAAAGGATTGAGATATTTCTAGGGTGGCAGGAAGTGGATCTTAATACGGGTGGAAATACAAGGAAAAGCCGGCTTTAAGTCTCCGAAATAAAGTCTAAAAAAATTGCAGCTTTATTTGGCTATCAAATTCAATGCTCTAGATTTTGCAATTGCGGATGAGCGATTTGAAACTTCTAGCTTATTGTACAAATTGTGGAGATGCCATTTTACGGTTGCTAAAGACACAAAGAGTCTGTCGGCCAACTGTTGGTTTGTCAGTCCGGCGTCGATGAGCTGGAGTAGCTCAAGCTCCCTTGGCGTGGGAGGTTCGAGGAGAACCGTTTCAACATCGAGCCTTTCTAGCTGCTCCAATATCGCGCTATTTGCAATAGGGAGTGACTTGCAGATTTCCCGAAAGAAATTTTTCTCTTCATCTGTTGCGAAGCCCCAACTTTTGGCTTTTTTTTCGTTAACTAGCCCTGCGATGTGGTCGGCGCGGTCTCGAAAAGGGCGAATATGCTGGCGTTTTGCTGCCAAGCCAATGGCGCGAGTAAACTCTCTTGTGGCGTTTGAGGTTGAGCCGCGAAAGATTTCCGCAGACATTTTCATTAGGTGTAGTTCAATCAAATTGCCAACGCGATTCTCGGACTTGGCGAGCTTAATTTCGTCAGATAATAGGGTTTCAGTTTGAGTGATTCTCCCTTCGCATATATCGAGGTCAATCAATGTTTGCCGTATAAGAAATGAGGCGTATTTATTGTGTGAAAATTCTTCTATTCGCTCTGCCAAATTAAGTTTTTTAGCCTCATCTCGCGCGTCTGAATTTCTTCTCAGTCGCAGTAGGCGCTGGATGAGAACACAGCTAAACTGTACGGAGACTCTTTTGGGATAACTTTCGGCTATTTCTCGTAGCTGGTAAAGGCGGATGTTCTCACCTTGTTGCGTTGCCCACATTTTTATCGAAGCGGCGAGGGAAAAGAACGCAGTATCGGCGACGCCATGGGTCGTGAGTCTGCTGTTACTTGCTTCAAGGTATTTGATTACATCGCTGTCTTTACCCAGCTCTGCTGCGACGTAGGCTGCCACTGATGCAATAGTGCTCGTTATTCCTGAATTCGCCCCTGATGAGGCAACCGTTCTGTCGAAAGATCGGCTTATTCTTTCGTGGCAATTTAGATAATCTCCTTCATATAGCATGGCGAGGCTCGAAAGTGCGTCCACCCAAGATTTGCCATAGTCGCTATTGGATTGGCTGATGCTAATTTGCGCCGCTTGGAAAAATTCCCGTGCTTTGGGGAAGTTAAATTCCGCACAGTATGAAATACCAGTAGCACATGCCACTGTTGCGCGGTCAAACGGGTCATCTTCCAGATCACATTTTAGCCATTGCTCGCCGAGACTAGTTACTTGAGGGAGGATGTCTCTATATGTTGCACATGTAATTTCAATAATTTCTAGACGACGCAACATATCGTCCACCGGCCCTCTGTCGTCATTTCGTAACCGCTGAGACAGTCTTTTAATTTGTTGTGCCGCGTACTCATAGCGTCTGTGAAAAACCAACGCCCACACATACCAGTAGTCCGTTTCTATACTGGGTTCCTTGCCGTTGCGCATTATCTGCTCTACCCAGTTTATATAAGTGCTCAAATCTCCTTCATCTCGGATAAAATCCGATGAAATCCGTTCGAGGCAATCAACGGCGAAATTTATGTCATCCGCTTCTAAAGCGTAGTCTATTGCTTCACCCCAATGCCGCTTATTTTCGCACCAGACCGATGCGCGTCGCAGTATTTCTCTGCATCCCTCGTCGCCAATTTTGAGCTTGGCTTGACCGCGTAAAAAATCTCGAAAAAGGGAGTGTAAGCGGAATTCAGATTTTTCTCGGTTTAATGGAATAATTAGTAAATTATTATTGATAAGGTTTTTAATGTGTTCTGTCGCTTGCTTGTTGCCACTGATAAATTCGCAAAGCGGAGCTGAAAAGCTCTTTGTGAGCGACGTGGCGAGAAGAAAATTTTTGAATTCTTCGTCAAAACTATTGTACAGCTGGCTCTGCAGAAGGCTTGCAATATCCGAATCCTCACCGGAAAATTTCTCCAAGATTGCAATTGCGTTGTCTGCGTTATTCAGAATAATTTGCATCATTCGAAGAGCCGCCGGCCATCCTTCACTGATACGCAGTGCTTTTTCTATTCCGTCGTCGCCAAGGCGCTCAGAAAGTGCATTGCCGAATAATGCTTTTACCCCGACCTTATTAAACGCTAATTGCTTGAAGTCGTAATGTATCAGATGACCTTCGAGCATGATGCGATGCAAACTCATATTCAGTTCAGTGGTGGCAGCACAAATGACATGGAAATTATTTGGTGTGTTGAATATCAGTGAGTCGAAAAGTCCGCTTAGTGTTTCGTCCTTGCAGTAGTCCAAATTATCTATAAATAGGAAGGTATCTTTGTCTTCTGACGTCAGGTGTTTGATTATATGAGCGATACGCTCTTCTATCGGAGCATCGCTTTTATGAACGTTTTCAGCTTGGTTGAAACCCGTACTATCGTCGTCAAAAAGTTTTTCGAGTCGAGTGATCACTTTTTCAAAGCTTCGGTCGGTCTCCGCTAGGCAAGTCCAAAAGCAGACAGTGTCTCCGGCCTTGAAATGATTGAATAATGCTGACATTAGCACCGTTTTTCCGTAGCCGGTTGGTGCATTGATCAGCGAGAATCGCCCCGGCAACTTCTTTGATTTTGTTAATGAATCCAATCCCGCCGTTTTAACAATATTAAAGTTAAATGTGGGTGGTTCATAACGGACATGTGAGCTGCGCATAGATGGATCCTGAATTTTATAATTCTGCTAGGCGTACCGGATTGATCTTCGGTTTAGATTTATTGTAATCGGCTGATTGTATAGCATACGCCGGATTGTCCAGACAAATTCATATTGTCGCGGTCTGTTGCACAGATTCGGATGTTTGTGAATCCCCTGTGCTTGCTAAAACGGGGATTCACGCAGGATTTATGATCCTAAGTACATGATCACAGATTTAGTTTCGGTGTAACTGCTGAGCACTTCTTCACCATTTTCCCGTCCCCATCCAGATTGCTTGAACCCTCCAAAGGGTATATTCGGGTCCGGATTCAGCTGGGTATTTACCCAGATGGTGCCGGCGTTTACTTTGGCCGCTAACTTGTGTGCTGTGCCTAGATTTTCAGTGAAAATATGCGCGGCGAGTCCATAGTATGAGTCGTTCGCGATGTCTGCGATATCATCTATGTCGTCGTATGGGGTTACCGTCAGAACTGGCCCAAAAAATTCATCTTTGAAGGCGGTGTTGTTCCGGTCTTCAGTCACCAGTATCGTTGGCTCAAGGAAATATCCGCAGCTTCCGATTCGATTGCCACCCTGCACAAGTGCGGCGCCTTGGCTGATACTCATTTCGATTTTTTCGAGTATCGAGCTCAACTGCTTCTGATTTATCACCGGGCCCATTAGCGTTTCTGGGTCGAGACCAGGGCCCACTTTTAGGGTACTTGCGACGGTCGAAACACCATCTATTATTTGGTTCATGCTTTTGCGGGGGACAATCAGTCTGGAGCCTGCGAAGCATATTTGTCCTGAGTTAACAAATATCGCTTGGGTGGCGCCAGGTATCGCGAGATCCATATTGGCGTCGGGCATGATGATTGTGGGTGATTTGCCGCCTAGTTCTAGGGTGATCCGTTTTAGATCATTTGCCGCGGCACGCAAAATAGCCTTGCCAGTTTGGGTGGAGCCAGTAAAACTTATCTTATTAATACCTTCATGTTCAACCAGTAGTCGACCCGTATCTCCCTGACCTAGCACGACATTAAGCACGCCTGGTGGGAAGCCCGCCTCAACGGCAAGTTCTGCAAGCATTAATGCTGAGTAGGGTGTGTCTTCGGCAGGTTTGAGAACTACGGTACAGCCGGCTGCAAGGGCGGGAGCGATTTTCCATACAGCTAGAACCAGTGGGAAGTTCCAAGGCACAATGGCCGCGACAACGCCCACTGGCTCCTTTCGTGTATAGCAATGGAAGCTACCACCACTTTGTAAGCTGGGTTGTAAATTCTGTCCTGATATTTTGCTTGTCCAGCCGGCAAAGTATCTAAACCACATCGCACACAGTGGAATGTCTAAGGTACGGGAAAAGGCAATGGGTTTACCGTTGTCCAATGATTCGACTGTGGCTAATTTTTCGGCATTGGCAGAAATCAGGTCGGCCAAGCGGTTCATTAGCATGCCTCGCTCTAAGGGCGGCATGTCGCTCCATGCTTTATTTATTAAAGCTCGTTTGGCGCTCTGCACCGCGTGGTCAACGATGGGAAGGTCAGCGCAGGGAATTGTGCCGAGGGTGCTGCCGTCAGCTGGGTTCTTGACGTCGTAGGTGGTTGCGCTGCTGCTTGAGTTCCACTCACCGTTTATGAAGTGCGCCGACGGCGGTAGTGCAAAGTCTGTCATAGTGTTCTCCCCAATTTTTAAGAGTCCATCATCACTTAGCCGAAGTTTGCTCGTACCAACCTAAAGTTTGGTACGGGTGTCTAAAGAACACTGTTTAATTCTTGATTGTAAAAAAACAGTATTGAAACTAATGGTTTAGGCCTAATTTTTATATGTTTAACTTTCTAAGAGTAAGCACAAGTAATGGCATTGCGGAGCTTGTTCTCGATAACGCGCCCAAGGCTAATGCGATGGGGCTGGGCTTTTGGTCTGAGTTGCCACAAGCCCTTGAATGGCTCGATAAGCAGACTGACGTCCGCGTCATTATCCTCAAGGGCGAGGGCAGGCACTTTTCCGCAGGCGCTGACATGGAGCTGCTGGAGCACCTGTTTAGTTTTGCAGGTGGTGATGATCTGGCTCTGGGATGCGAGTCTTTGAGGGCGGAAATTTTAAAGTTGCAGAACGCCTTTAATCGGATCGAGGATACGCGCGTTCCCGTCGTCGCCGCTGATCATGGCGCCTGTATTGGAGCGGGACTGGATATGATTGCCGCCTGTGACTTGCGTCTATGCTCGGCAGATGCCCGTTTTTGTCTCAAAGAAATCGATTTTGGCATTGTTGCCGATGTTGGCTCGGGACAGAGATTGCGACACATTATTGGCTTTTCCCGCCTGAGTGAACTTATGTATACCGGGGAAGCGTTTGACGCAGGCGAGGCGAAGGCGATGGGCTTGGTATCAAAGGTTCTCGATGATAAGGATGCGCTTTATGCCGAGGCCGATCGCTTGGCATCGCTTATCGCCAGCAAGTCTGCGCTTACGATAAGGGGCGTAAAACGGAATCTGTTGTTCTCGCGCGACAATTCGGTTCGTGACGGCTTGGAATATGTCGCTACGTGGAATGCATTCGCGCTGCTGAATGGTGATTGTGGAGCGGCCCTGGCAGATTCAAAAAAACGTGAATAGGTTTGAGGGCTTGGGTGCTGAGAATGACTCGTTCTCTAGTCACGGCGATTCGTCGGGCCGGGTTGGGATTAACTTATACAGCACGTGAGTGATTTGCATGAAAAATAGGACTGTATTAGTCGTCGGTGGGTCAACTGGGATAAATCTCAGCATTGCGCAGGCGTTTAATCGCGCTGGGGATCGGGTGTGTATTGTCAGTCGTTCTGCAGAAAAAATTGCGGCTGGGCTTGAGCTTCTTGATCAAGCTAGCGGGGAGGTAATGGGGCTTCAGGCCGATGTTAGACATTTCGACCAGGTTTCTCACGCGGTTGAAAAGACTTACGAGCGCTGGGGAGACATTGACGTTCTGATTTCTGGCGCTGCCGGAAATTTCATTTCTCCGGCAGAAACACTTTCCGCAAATGGTTTTAAAACGATAGTAGATATCGATCTCAACGGGTGTTTCAACGTCATGAGAGCGTGCTTCCCGCGATTGAGAAAACCGGGTAGTTCAATAATCAATATTACGGCTCCGCACGCGACCGAACCCACTATCAATCAAATACATGTTTGCGCAGCAAAGGCCGGAATTAATCAGGTAACGAAAACGGCGGCAATGGAATGGGGGCGACACGGTATAAGAGTGAATGCAATTTCCCCTGGCCCGATACAAGGTACTGAAGGAATGAGCAGGCTCTCGCCGACTACGGCATCTGATACGCGGTGGCTCGATAGCATTCCGCTGGGGCGTTGGGGAAATCCCGCTGATATTGCCGACGCGGCTCAGTGGTTAAGCTCTTGTTCTGCATCTTTTGTAACGGGGGTTGTGCTACCCGTTGATGGCGGCTGGACGCTGGGTGGCTCTGCCGCAATGACCTCCGCGATGAATGCTTAACACCTCAAAGAGAATCTACTGACAAGGTAATGTGATGGAACGGTTAGTGCGAGTACTGCTTATATTTATTGCGCTGATAGCGGTGTTAACCGGCTTTATGGATGTTGTTGTTGGGGCCGTGGCGCAACTCAATATCGGCATTGATTTACCTGCACAGGCGCTTCGAGATCCGGTGCTAGACAGCCAGGTCCGCTTTTTGGGCGCTATCTGGTGTGGCTTTGGTTTTCTGATTATTTATGGCCTTTACGATCTTTTTAATCGGCGTGTTCTGCTACAGGGAGCGATGCTTTTTGTGATTTTGGGTGGCATAGGCAGATTTGCCAGCGCAGCCATGCTTGGCTTGCCCGAGAATACTGCAGGGCAAGGATTTGTAGTGCTTGCCATCATCATCGAGTTAGTCGTTGCACCGTTTATTTTGTTGGCAATGTCTAAATTTAAGCCCCCTCAGTAGGTGTTTTCAAATTCTAGATAGCTAAATTTATTAAAAAGAATGAGGTTGTTTTTAATGCATTTCACACAAGGTTTGCACCGAGCGCTGCAGCAACAGGCTGATAATATTGCGACGATTTGCGACGATAGAGTGCGCACATTTCGCGAGCTTCACGACCGCGTTTCAAGGCTGGCTGCCGGGTTTGTAAGGCAGGGTTACAAGGCGGGTGATCGTATCGCTATATTGGCTTTCAATAGCGATCGATATTTAGAGGCGTATTTAGCGATCGCGTGGATGGGTGCGGTTGTGAATCCGGTTAATTTCAGATGGTCAGCCGCTGAAATTGCTTATTCTCTGCAGGACTCAGGTTCAACAGCCATCATAGTCGACGACAATTTCGTTGATACAATAAAGCAAGTAAAAGAAGAACTACCGTTACTTGAGACTATTTTTTACGCCGGAGATTTGTACGCAAATAGTGGTTTTGTATCGACCGAGTCTTTGATCGCGTTCAACGAGCCTATTGAAGACCGGCAAGCAGAGGGTGATGACCTCTTCGGTATATTTTACACCGGTGGCACAACTGGCGTGTCTAAAGGTGTGATGTTGACCCACACGAATATTTGCACCGGAGCGTCTGCGTTGTTGGCGGAGGGCCTGTTTAAGTCGGGCAGTAAAGGCCTTCATGCGGCGCCTATGTTCCATCTAGCAGATATGATGATGACAACCGGGATGATTCTCCGCGGCGGCCAGCATGTGTTTGTACAAGCGTTTAATCCCGAAAAAGTGTTGGGGCTGATAGAAGATACAAAAGTGACGGATCTCTTGTTGGTGCCGGCGATGATGCAGGCACTAGTTGATCATCCAAAGTGTAGGACTAGTAACACTAGTAGCGTCAAAAATGTGATGTATGGGGCGTCCCCTGCCTCTGAATCATTGTTAGATAGGGCAATGATCGCACTTCCTAGTGCGGCTTTTACGCAAGTTTATGGTATGACAGAGACATCGGCTGTCATGACAATACTGGGTCATGAAGCGCATTTGTCTGAGAATAGGGGGCTTGGCCGCATGCGTAGCGCAGGGCTGGCCGGAACGCATATTCAGGTAAAGATTGTTGACGATAATGACCATGAGTTACCGAGGAATACGGTCGGACAAATCCTGTCAAAAGGGCGCAGCGTAATGCGTGGCTACATAAACCGAGACGAGGCAAGTAGTGAAGCCCTGGCTGGTGGGTGGATGCACACCGGTGATATGGGATACATGGATGGCAGTGGATATATTTACATTGTTGACCGCTGTAAAGACATGATTATTTCTGGTGGAGAAAATGTCTACAGCGTTGAGGTTGAAAATGCGGTAATGCGGCATGACTCGGTTGCTGCGTGCGCGGTAATCGGCATTCCCTGCGATGATATGGGAGAGAAGGTTCATGTGGCGCTTGTACTAAGACCTGGTGCCGAGCTGAGCTTTGATGATTTGAGGGTGCATTGCAAAAGCCTCATTGCGGGTTATAAATGCCCAAAGAGCATGGAGACGATGGATGCGCTGCCGATGTCTGGCGCGGGGAAAATATTAAAGACTGAATTGCGTAAGCCCTATTGGGGGGCGAAGGAGAGAGGCGTTGCTTAGAAAATCGTATTGGCTATAAAGGCCCTTTCGGGCCCTTATCTTAGTTGCTTAGATAGCCGTGTAGCCTCCGTCTAGAGTGAACTCGGACCCAGTGAAATAACTTGATGCATCGCTGCACAGGAAAATCATCAAATTAGAAATATCGTCGGGCTCGGCAAATCTGCCTGAGGGGATTAGGCCGAGCAGAAACGCCATCGCTTCGTCAGGGGTTTTTACCATGCCATGTTTAATCATTTCCGCAACACCATTTGCAGCCAAGGCTGTATTACCTGGGCCTGGGTGAATAGAGTTCACTCGAATATTATCTCCGCCTCTTGCAAACTCTACAGCTTGTGATTTGGTTAGCATTCTTACCGCGCCCTTTGTCGCGGAGTAGGCCGATTGTGAAAATCCAGATATCTGTCCAAAAATGGAAGATAGATTAACCACCGATGCCCCGGCTGGGGTATCTAGCGCGGCTTTTTTTAGCAGGGGGTGCGCCATCTGTACAGAGAGCCATACACTATCCACATTAACCCGCATAATGTTGTGAAATTCTTCTAGCGATGTTGCTAAGTAGGGTTTGGTCAACATGTAACCAGCATTGTTCATTAGGCAATCAAGTTTGCCGAATTTCTTCTCTGCTTGGCTAAGCACCTTGGCCCAATCCTGGTTGGAGCCAACATCCTGTTGAGCTGAAATTACTTCTACTCCGTACTGTCTGCAGGCCTCTGCAGTTGTCTCAAGGGCATCGATATTTATATCTGTCAGTACTAGGCTTGCGCCCTGGTTTGCAAACTTTTCGGCGGTAGATTTCCCAAAACCAGAGCCTGCTCCGGTAATCAGTGCAATCTTATTCTCGACAGTATGGGTAGCCACTTTATTATCTCCTAGATTGTATTTGTACGGTAACTATCTGATGTTTTGCCTCAAAAACACCCATTCTAAAGTTTGGTGCCGCTTGTCTTAGGGCTTAATAAAGTATGTGTAGGTCAATTTCCCGAGCGTTGGTGCGGCTATTATCCGTCATCAAATCCCAAACTAAGGGTTGGGGTGCCTAGGGGTGTTGAGAGGGAGGATAGTAGTCATAACGGTTATATACAAAAGACGGTTTAATGAAATGGCATTTGAAAAAAATAACGAATTGAAAAGCGACGAGCTAGCATTTAAAAAGCTGGTAGAAACGCCGGACTTTGCTTGGCCGACGGCTTTGATGATGATTGTTTGCCTTAGCCTATGCAGCGCCGTGGCCTATCTTGCGGTGACAGGCGCATTACCGCTTTGGGCTGGGGCTTTAATTAATGGCATTGTTGTTTACTTCTTGTTTAGTGTCGTGCACGACTCCTCCCACGGATCAATTTCGAAGAACAAGGCCCTGAATGATTGGTTTGGGCGTGTAGGTATGCTGTTTTTTGGTCCTATTGCGACGTTGGACTTGGCTCGCTGGATTCATATGCAACACCACCGTTTTACAAATGATCCAGTTCGTGATCCAGATCATTTCGGCCACAAAATGGATTGGCTAACTCCTTTGCGTTGGGCGAATTTTGACTATTTTTACACGGCCTATTTCCTAAAACATGCAGGGCCAATGCGGAAGAAACTGCTCCCTCGACTAATAGTACAGGTTGGCTTTGTGATTGTTGTTACCGTGTTAGCGATGGTTTTGGGTTACGGGGCGGAGGTCTGGATGTTGTGGCTGCTACCTACTCGTATAAGTTCGATCCTGTTTGTTACCATGTTCGTATACCTTCCTCATGCCCCATTTGCCAGGTTGTCAGAAGAAGGTGAGTACCAAGCATCTAATATTCGTGCCGGCTATGAATCAATACTTACGCCTCTGATGGCGTATCAGAATTATCACCTTGTTCACCACCTTTACCCGAGGGCGCCTTTTTATCGCATGGTGAAAATATGGAATGCGCGCAAAGAATATCATGTAAGCCAAAATCCGTTTTTTGTAAAAACATTTTCAGTAGGTAAGAAAGTCGCAGTCCCAGAATAAAATCGAGTATTTGAAGGTGGTAGAAATGAGAAAATTTCAGTGTAGATATTGCTCACATATCTATGAGGAAGCTATTGGTGATGCCGATACGGGGTTGCCGCCTGGGACACTATGGGACGATATTCCTGATAGCTGGATGTGTCCCGATTGTGGTGCCACGAAAGACGACTATGACGAAATACTATAGTTTTACCTGGCTTGGTTTGTGTGTCGAATATTCGTTCAGATTAAAAATATATAATATAAAAGTGGGATTATAAAAAATGTCTTATAGGAAAAATGCAATCGGCCTAATTATTCTGTCTTTGCTTGTTGATCCGGCTTTTGCGCAGAAGTCAGCAAACAGGCTGCTAGAAGAGGTGGTGGTTACGGCCCAAAAACGTGAGCAAGATTCGCAAGACGTGCCCATTACTATATCCGCTTTCAGCGGAGATAAGCTCGAAGCTTTTGGGATTAAGAATACCCAGGATCTTCAAAAAATAACCCCGGGACTCACTTTTACGCAACAATATGGTTATACCCTAATCTATCTTCGTGGTGTCGGCAGTGAAGGCTTCTTGCCGAACTCGGAGCCAAGTATAGCGACTTATGTCGACTATATTAATATAGCTGGTGCTCATGGTAAGCAAGACGGTTTAGGTCCAATCGAACGGATAGAGGTGTTGAAAGGTCCGCAGGGCACACTCTACGGTCGTGCCGCGACGGGTGGGGCATTTAGTATTATCACCAAGCCTGTGCCCGATGAGGGATTCGAAGGCTCTGTCATTTACAGTCAAGGGAATTACGATACTCGAAGCTCTGCGGTTTATTTGGCCGGCGCGCTAACTGATTACTCCGGCTTCAGCTTTTCCTACTACAAGGACCAACACGATCATTTTGGCGGGCGACAAGTTAATGGCATTGATCAACAGGATTTGAGAGAAACGTTCTCGGAAAGTTTTCGGCTTAAATTTACCCAACGTATTGGCGACAATATAAGTATTACAGGTATCGCGCAGAAGAATGATCAGCAGGATGCGGAAGGTTTGCGTAATGAAAAGATTGTTAGTGGTGGTCTAACTATAGGTGAGCCTACATCTACGCCTGACCGTGTAGCGGATAATGATATTCAGAGTTACGGCCGCAGCGATAGCGAGTTGTACGGGCTTATTGTTGACTGGGCTTTGGGGCCCGTAGATCTAAAATTTATTGCCTCTGATCAAGAGTCGATATTCTTTGACGGATCGCAGACGGATTATGACGGTACAGATGAGCTGCGCACATTTTTTACGACGTTTGACGAACCAACTTACCAGAAAACGTTTGAGTTACAGCTTAGTTCAAATTCGGAAACCTGGATGTCAGATAGGCTTAGCTGGGTAGCTGGCCTATATCATCTTGAAGGCGGAGGTGGCTTTGATCGTATCTTTTTCCATATTTCACCCGAAATTGCTACGGGCCTGGTTACTGGCTTAGCTCCGGGACCTATTGGCAGCCTATTGAATACCCTTATTCCACCTCTCAGTGGTACGCGGGTAATTTTGGAGTCCGGTGGGAATATAACCATAGATTCCGATTCGGTTTTTGCGCAAGCTGACTATGCTATTAGTGATACACTGAATTTAACTGTTGGCTTGCGTTATCAGGAGGAAACTCGTGGGCTTGATAGAAACTATTTGGAGCTGGTTAATACCGCGCTTGGTGTTCCTGATAGGTCTTATTTTGATAGTGATGATCACAGTCGAAATGTTCGAGTTTCGACTTTTACGGTACCGGATTTAAGCGACGAATCTATCGCGCCAAGGTTTGCATTGCAGTGGTTTGCTTCTGATAATGTGCAGGTATTCACGTCATTGTCGCGCGCATTTAAAAGCCAGACTTACAATATCCTTAACTTCTTTTCTGCGCCAGACGCCGTTGATAAGTCAACAACTACTTCGGCTGAGCTAGGCATAAAGTCAGATCTTTTTGATGGTACATTGCGTCTTAATGCAGCTATATATAAGACGATCACCGAAGACCCTATTTCCTCAATCGTTGCATTGCAATCTGGCGGTGTTGTGTCGTTTTTTAACGCAGACGAGTCTCAGGTCGAAGGCGCCGAAGTTGATTTTGTTTGGCAGCCGCTTCCAAGCCTGAACCCCGGTCTAGCGATAACTGGCGGCGCCTCTTATATAGAAGCAATATATACCGACTTTAAAGACGGTAGAGGCTACGACGAAGATACCGGCTTATTTTACGGGCCTGATTCGTTACTTGGCCTGCCTGAGCGAGATTTCACTGGCAATGATATTCCGCGCACTCCTAAGTTTAGCTCGAACTTATCTGTTAATCAGTACGTTGATGCTGGCTTTCTCGGTGGGTTTGAATTTGGAGTGGACTACGCATACAAAGACAGCTTTTTCCTGACAGCATCCAATACACGTAATGCAGTGCAGCCACAATACGAGCTGTGGAGTGCGCGCGCTTCATGGGTCTACGAACCAATGGGCGTGACGCTTACCGCGTTTGTAGACAATGCTAAGGATAAAGAATATTTCGTTCAGTTAATTGAAAACGACTTCGGCGTAAACGGTAACTTTGGTCCGCCAAGACTTTACGGACTTAAGCTTAAAGTTGAGTTATAAACCTTACAAAGAATTCGAATGAAGGACTTCCTATGAAGATGAAATCAATCAAACAGTCAGCCTTAGCTGCAAGTATTTTATTTGCTGCTTCTGCATCAAATGCGCAGATTCAGAATGTACTACTTGCCGTCTTTGAAAATCCCGCAAACAGTATACCGGCGAATGTTAATATCAGTCTTTTGTCGGGTTTTGTTCCAGTACTTCCTGTTGCCTATATTGAGCCACTGACGCTACCTGGCTATGTTACAAATGGCGGTATTTTGCTCTCACCTGGCCTTCCTGTTCTTCCTCTTCCTCTGGTTAACGAACCGTTAGCAGTGCTTGGAATTGGTGGGCTAGACCTGGTTGGTATCGGTTTGCCAACTGATATGATTGGCCCGTCATTCTTGGCTTCTCAAATTCTGGGAATATTGCCGATGGGATTGGATGCTCTGCCTGGTCTTTAATCTTGCTATGTAACATAGCTGAAACTCAAAGTGGCCTCTAGGCTTTGGGGCTAAGATCTAGTTGATATAGATACTAGGTCTTTAGCCCCTTTTTTCGGTAATCCTCTGCCCGCCGCTTGTTTAAGTGTTATCGGCATTTAAGCGCTACGTTGTTTTCACAATTTAGTATCAATATTGCAACGGGGCGAATGCCGTCATCGGCAAATTCTCGTACTTCCTTGCGGATGGCTAAGGTCTCATCTGGGATAAAAATGTCGTTATAAAGCGTGTCTGCATGCCATTTTATATTATGGAGTCCTGAAACGTACTTGAATTTGAGTTTTGGGAGTGTAGCGTTTGTTTGTCACATCTACGCCCAATTTTAGACTAGATCGTTTTAGTTCGATTTTTGTTTGTAGTGAATCGGGGTATTCCCCGTCCATTTTTTGAAAGCGCGAATAAAGGCGCTAGCTTCAGAGAAGCCGGTGAGGGTGGCGGTTTCTTCGACACTTTTACCCTGTGAACTCAGGTAGAAAATAGCGCTGTCACGACGCACCCGGTCTTTTATTTCCTGGTATTGAAAGCCTTCGTCGCGCAGATAGTTGCGCAATGTGTGCGGGTGTACATTAAAACCTTTGGCAAACTCGCTGAACGAATGGTTGCTTTGGAGTCGCGATTCCAGTTGTGTGCTCACTCTATAGTGCCAGCTTTTTTGGGCATAGACTTGGGTGATCATTGCTTGGTTAACGTGGTTGAGAAAAGTGTTAATTGCCTGTGCCGATTTCGCGATTGGTAAATCTAACATGCTTGCTGAGAAACGCAGCTGCGATACCGGCTGCTGAAAATAAATATCTTTGCAAAAATACATATCCCAATACACCGAGCGGTGCGTTGTTTCCGCAAAGCAAAAATCTACCGCGTGCAGTGGGATCTGGCGACCAATTAGCCAGTTGGCGGTGCGATGGATGTAGAACAAAAAGGATTCATACAAATAGGGATCGAACTGTGCCGGGTGATCTTGTTGATTGCTGTGATTTAGTGACAGGAATGCATTGCCGCTGTCGTCTCTGCTAAGCCTTGTCTCTAAGCCCCAGGTTATTAGGCGATAAAATCGCGTCAGTTTTTTTAAGGCCTCGCCGAGGTTATTTGAGTTGGCCGCTAGCTCCACCATCGTAGTCCAGCAACCTAATTTTTGGGGCAGGCTACCGTAGCCCATTAGCTCATCGTCCATTTCCTGCATGGTGTCGCGGAGCAGGTTTGCATAGTTCTCCGCGGGTACACGCGCGGTAGTCGATTGCAAAATTTGGGGTGAAATATGATTTTTGGCGAGTAGTTCCCGCTGCATATCGGGCCTGTGCTCTAGGTTCTTTAGGCAGGCCTGAATGAAGTAGATTGAGATAGTCGGAGATCGCACCGTATTAGGCTCAAGTTAGCGTGAAGCCGCATTATAACAATATGTCTATTTTTGTCTTCTTTTGCGTCATTGTATTGCTTGCCATAGAGGTGGAGTATTGCGCACAAGTCTATTTTGTTGCCGCGGTGTGCGGTCCCTACCCTCATTTGGAGAAAGTAATGGATATCAAAGGAAAAGTCGCGGTTGTCAGCGGTGGTGCGTCGGGCATGGGGTTAGAGATTGTTAAACGGCTAGTGAGTCTTGGTGCTAAGGCGGCGATATTCGATATGAACGCAGCGGCGGGCGAGGCAGTCGTTGCCGAGTTGGGCGAGGCGGTTATGTTTGCCGACGTGAACGTGACGAGCGAAGAGTCGGTTCAAGCCGGTGTGAACGCCACTATGGCCGCATTTGGCGCCATTCATATTTGTGTGAACTGCGCGGGTATTGCAACAGGTAGCAAGACTTTGGGTAAAGACGGCCCATTCCCCTTAGATTTGTGGCAAAAAACCTTGGCTGTAAATTTAACCGGCACCTTTAATGTGTTGCGTTTATGCGCCGAGCAAATGGCTAAGAATACACCAGACAATGAAGACGGCGTTCGCGGTGCGATTGTGAATACGGCCTCAGTTGCCGCCTTTGAAGGCCAGGTTGGTCAAGCTGCATACAGCGCGAGTAAAGGCGGAATTGTGGGCATGACTCTGCCCATCGCGCGTGACTTATCAACCGTGGGTATTCGGGTGAATACCATTGCCCCGGGTCTGATCAATACCCCCATGTTTGAGTCTTTGCCTGCGCCTGTTTATCAAGCCCTGAGCAGCACGCCACTATTTCCTAAGCGTCTTGGTCGCGCACATGAAATTGCGCATATGGTCACCAGTATCATCGAAAACGATTACATCAATGGCGAGTGCATTCGTATGGATGCCGGTCTGCGTATGCAGCCTAAATAAGTCTTTGCTTGTCGAATTGCTGGAATAGCAGGAGAGTAAATATGGGCCCCTTGACTGGCTTGCGTGTAATAGAAATTGAAGGCCTCGGCCCCGCGCCATTTTGCGGCATGATGCTGGCGGATATGGGGGCGGAAGTTATTTCTATTACCCGTAAAACCTCCTCAAAAGCGCGGCCTGCAGAGGTCAGTGAGCGCGGTAAGAAATCCATCGCGGTCAACTTAAAGTCGGCTGAGGGCGTGGAGATTGTGTTAAAGCTCTGTGCGACAGCAGATGCGCTTATCGAAGGGTTTCGCCCAGGTGTTGCGGAGCGTTTGGGTATCGGTCCAGAAGACTGCATGGCGCGGAACCCAAAGCTCGTTTACGGGCGCATGACCGGCTGGGGTCAAACCGGCCCTTTGTCGCAGGCTGCAGGCCACGACATCAATTATATTTCGCTGTCTGGCGCCTTGCACAGCATTGGTCGAGCGGGTGAAAAACCGGTGCCGCCGTTGAATTTAGTCGGTGATTTTGGCGGCGGCGGCATGTTCCTCGCCTTTGGCTTGATGTGCGCCATTTTTGAATCGTCGCGCTCCGGCCAAGGTCAGGTTGTGGACGTGTCGATGGTTGAAGGTTCCGCGGCCTTAATGCACATGATGTACGCCTGGATGGCGAGTGACCGCTGGCGTGATGAGCGCGGTGTAAATTTGCTCGATGGTGCGTCGTATTTTTACGACAGCTACGAAACCGCCGACGGCAAATACGTGTCGATTGGTTCTTTAGAGCCGCAATTTTTTCAGATACTACTGGAAAAAGCCGAACTGGATGCCAGTGAGTTTAGCTCACAAAGCGATGAATCAAGGTGGCCGGAATTAAAGGCAAAGCTCACTGCGGTTATGAAAAATAAAACCCGCGATGAGTGGTGCGCGATCATGGAAGGCAGCGATGTGTGCTTTGCGCCAATCCTTTCTATGAGCGAGGCGCCAGAGCACCCGCATAATAAATTCCGTCAAAGCTACCTTCACACTGACGGTATCTTACAGGCGGCGCCAACACCAAAATTCAGCCGTACCGCACCGTCGGTACCGGCTTCGCCGCCAGCGTCGGGAAGTAATACCAGCGCTGTATTAAGCGGTTTGGGATACAGCAGTGAACAAATAACGCAGCTTGCCGAGCAAGGTGTTTTACCGTAAATCGAAAATACTGGCTGATGTAAATACTAGGCCGCTAAAACAGAGGATTTTAAAATGAGTGAAGCATGGATTATAGACGCCTGCCGTACCCCGCGTGGCATAGGTAAATTAGGCAAGGGTGCATTGGCAGAAATTCACCCCCAGCAATTGGGCGCCTGTGTGCTTAAAGCGATTGTTGAACGTAATAATTTGAATACCGCAGACGTCGATGACGTGGTGTGGGGCACTAGCTGTCAGCGCGGTCGTCACGCTGGCGACATGGGCCGCATGTCGGCATTGGATGCCGGTTTTGATATCCGCTCCAGTGGCGTCACCCTGGACCGCTTTTGTGGTTCCGGTATTACCAGTGTGAACATCGCAGCGGCGTCGATCATGTCTGGCATGGAAGACGTGGTGATTGCTGGTGGTGCTGAGATGATGTCGAGCTACGGTCACGACAATGGCTTGCCGGAAATTATGGACAGTGGCAATTTGCGTTTGCGTGAAAGTCACCCACAAAGCCACCAGGGTGTTTGTGCGGATACGATTGCAACACTCGAAGGCATAGATCGTGAAGCCTTGGATAGGCTGGCGGTAGTGAGCCAGCAGCGCGCTGCCCACGCTATCGAGAATGGCTACTTCAAGAAAAGCGTTGTACCTGTCTATCATGAAGATGGCAGCTTGGCCTTAGATAAAGAAGAGTTTCCCCGTCCAGGCACCACGTTTGAGTCCTTATCGCAACTCAAGCCCTCTTTCCCCGCGCTGGCGGATAAAGAGCTGGACGAAAATGGCTTAACCTACCGCAAGTTAATGCAGAAAAAATATCCCGGGATTGAAATAAACCACGTTCACCACGCGGGCAATTCATCGGGTGTGGTCGATGGTGCGGCGGCAATTTTATTAGCCTCACCAGAGTACGCGACTAAGCAGGGGTGGAAGCCGCGCGCGAAAGTATTGGCTATGGCGAACATGGGCGATTGCCCAACCCTAATGCTAAACGCGCCGGTTGCCGCTGCTGAGAAGGTGCTTAAAAAAGCCGGTTTGACGGTTGATGATATCGACTTGTTTGAAGTTAACGAGGCGTTTGCCGTGGTACTTGAGCGCTTTATTCGCAAGTTAAATATTGACCGCGACAAGATCAATGTTAACGGCGGTTCAATGGCTTTAGGTCACCCGATTGGTGCCACTGGCTCTATTCTGATCGGCACAGTATTGGATGAATTAGAGCGTCGCAATTTAAAGCGCGGTCTAATTACCATGTGTACTGCCGGTGGCATGGCGCCAGCCATCATTATTGAGCGTATGTGATTTAGCGCTCAATACCTGGAAGCGCCGAGCGCTTCCAGGATTCTGGTTTTTATTATTTTGTCTTCGATTTTCAATTAGCAGGGCCAAGTGTAATGAATTTAAACCTTACTGAAGAGCAGCAGTTTATTCAGCAAACCGCAGCTGACTTTGCGGCCAAAGAGCTGGTGCCAAACGCCGCTAAATTGGATGAAGGCAAAGGCAAGGACGAATTCCTAGGTAATCTTAAAAAGCTTGCCGATCTCGGATTTATGGGGCTAAACGTCGGTGCCGACTATGGCGGCACTGAGGCGGGCACCATTGCATTCAGCCTTGCTATTACCGGTTTGGCGCGCGGTTGCGCCTCTACGGCCGTGACGGTTTCGGTAACCAATATGGTCGCCGAAGTTATTCAAGCGGTTGCCAGTCAGGATCAGAAAAGCACCTACTTGCCAAAAATTTGCTCCGGCGAATATCTGGCGGCCGGCTTTTGCTTAACAGAATCTGGTGCAGGCTCAGATCCTTCAGGTATGAAAACCACCGCAGTGCGCGATGGAGATAGCTGGGTTCTGAATGGCTCAAAAGCCTATATTACCAGTGCCGAGTACGCTGGTGTTTTTGTGGTATGGGCGGTAACGGACAAAGATGCCCCGCGCGGCAAGGGCATTTCGTGCTTCCTGGTTGAGCGTGAAACGACTGGTCTGAGTGTCGGTCCCGCTGAAGAGAAAATGGGTCAGAAAGGCTCTGCGACTAACCCTGTATATTTTGATGATTGCCGCATTCCCGCTTCGGCGCTTATGGGCACCTTAAATCGCGGCTATCAAGTGGCCTTGGGCGAGCTTGCTGGCGGGCGCATCGGCGTCGGTTCGCTGGCGCTGGGTCTGGGTGAGGCCGCCCTGGACTACGCGCGGGACTACGCTAGAGAGCGCCAGCAATTTGGTCAGGCTATTTCTAATTTCCAGGGTTTGCAGTGGATGTTGGCAGATGCCTATACTGAAATGGAAGCGGCGCGGCTGCTGTTAATGCAGGCTGCGTTTACCAAAGAGAGCGGTGGCGATTTTGGCAAGCAGGCATCGATGGCGAAATTGTTTGCCACTGAGGCCGCGAACCGCGCCTGTTACACCGGTTTGCAGATCCTGGGTGGCAATGGTTATAACCGCGAATACCCGTTGGAGCGTTTGGCGCGTGATGTGCGTATTACCAGTATTTACGAAGGTACCAGTGAAATTCAGCGTATGATCATTGCGCGCAACGTAATCTAGATTGCGTTTTGCAGCCAAAGCTAGTTCGATAGCTTTGGCTGCATTTTATATTAGTTTAAATAACTCCCTTCAGATATCCGCACCGACGTTCTCTTCGACACTTCAATCATTGAAACTGCTTTGTTGGTTTAGTTGCTGTTGCTAATTACGCGAATGAGCACGTCGCCGCTAATAGCAATATTTTGTAATTTCGCTGCGCGTTCGCGACCTTCACGGCTGGCGCGATACAGGTGCGGTGTCATTACCAGCAAATGTTCGAACTGCTCGGCGCTGAGTGGAGCTGTTGTGAATTGCACATTAATGCTTTGGCTGAGTTGCCAGCCATCGCTTAGGGCGGTGCTAATATCTGCTGGTGGATTGCGGCGCACGGTGTCGTAAATTTGACTGCGTAATTCTATTAAATGCTCAGGGCCGGGGTCGGCCATGACAATATGGCCATTCGGCTTTAATACGCGCTTAAACTCGTCGAATACCGGAAAGCCAAAGGTGCATAACACAATGTCCTGGCTGTGGTCTGGCAATGGTATTTGCCGGTTGCTCGCCACAAGGCCGTTGAGTTTGGGGTTGCGAATTTTGCAACTGCGCACTGCCCATTTCGAAATATCCAATCCCGTAGCGCACAGCGCTACGTCATTTTGAACCAAGCTCTCACTGACCGTATTTAGGTAGTAGCCCTCGCCGCAGCCTGCATCTAACACCGCGAGCTGTTTACGCCCTTGGCAGAGTGTCGCGACGACATTTGCCAGCGAGATGGCAAGTGGCTGGTAGACGCCGCTATTTAAAAAATCCCGGCGTGCGGCAATCATTTTTTTGCTGTCGCCAGGGTCGAGTGATTTTTTATTTTGTACCGGCAGCAGGTTGACATAACCTTGTTTGGCAATGTCGAAACAGTGATTATTCTGGCAGCGCCAGGTATTGCCGTCTTGCTGCAACTCGCTCTGGTCGATGGGGCAGAGCAAGTGGGCGAGGGGCAGTAATGGCATGAGTATTCCGTGTAATGTGCAAATTTTTAAAGACGATAGTATGCCGTAATTCGAGTGCGACGGCTTGCTTATGTATTAATCACTCGCCACTGCGCGACTTTGACACCAATGGCGCAGTGCATCGATATTCTCGCTCATGGTAATTGCCAGCGGCACGGTGCTGCTGATTTCGTGCAGGATATGTGCGGTAGTTAGATTTTCATTGCGGGCGTTGGCAGAGTAGCGCGCGGCGACGATCGCCTGTTCAATTTCTGCACCGGTAAAACCGTCGCTGGCGGCGCTGAGTTCGGCGCAGCGAAAATCCTGAAGTGCAAAATTGCGTTTTTTAAGATGGATAGCAAAGATGTCTTGGCGGACTTTTTCGCTTGGCAAATCCACAAAAAATATTTCGTCGAGTCTGCCTTTGCGGATGAGTTCAGGTGGCAGACGTTGAATGTCGTTGGCGGTGGCGACAACAAATACCGCCTGCTTGTGCTCTGCCATCCACGTTAATAATGTAGCGAGTATGCGGCGCGAGGTGCCGCCGTCGTGGGTGTCACTGCCGATGCCTTTCTCAATTTCGTCGATCCACAACACACAGGGTGACATGGTTTCTGCCAGCGCCAGGGCCTCGCGCACATTGCGTTCCGATTCACCGAAAAACTTATTGTAGAGCGCGCCCATATCCATGCGTAGCAGGGGTAAACCCCAGAGCCCCGCGACCGCTTTTGCCGCCAAACTTTTACCACCACCTTGCACGCCTACTAGCATAATGCCTTTGGGGGCGTCGTCGCCGTGCCGGGTAAATGCCTGTTCTCGTTTGCTCAGCCAGTCCTTTAATTTAGATAGGCCGCCGACATGGGCGAAGTCGGCGGTGTCGTATTCAAAGCTTAAAACACCGTCCATATCGAGCAATTCGAATTTGGCTTTGTTCACCGCCGCGATGTCGGAATGGGTGATGGCGCCGTCTTGAAAAATAGCGCCACGTGCCAATTTTCTTGCGTCTTCGAGTGGAAGACCGCGCAAATTGTTAATGAGCTTGTCTAGCGCGTCGCGGTCAGTTTTGACTTTGCGGCCTTTGCTGGCGGAGAACTCCTGCGCTTCTTTGTAAACTGCGGCGCGCAATTTGTGGTCTTCTGGCATCGATAAGTTAAAGCGCGCACTATGGCGTTTGAATTCGCTGGGAATGTCGATGGCATGGCTTACTAAGATTAGCGTTTGGCCGGTTTCCTCGGCGTCTAATGCGATGTCTTTTATGAGGCGGATGATACGTGGTTCATCATTTAAAAAAGGATGGATATCACAGAGCGTATAAATACCCGCGAGTTTGCCGCTGCGAATATGTTTGAGCGCCGCTTCGGGCTCGGCGGTAAGGGGCTGATTAGCGGCTTGATCGTAATCGCTGCGCCGTAGACCCTCGGTAATCGACCATGCAAACACCGGTAACCCCAGTTGAATGCCAAGTTTAGAGAGCAGTGTTAAGGCGCGCTTTTCTTCCCAGGTTTCAATGACGATGACGGGAATGCGAGATTCAATTATCAGGCGCAGGTCGTGGCTATCGTTCATGGTCGGCGAAATCCCTTCCTGGGTGGGCAAGTGTGTTTGGTTTGCCCACCAGCTTATTCAGGCTTTCTCATTGTCGCAAGCGTGTTTTCGCTAGGAGGTGGTTTGCGCCTCGCTGGTGGTGTTGCTCGGACTTGTCTCGCCAAGGCAGGCGGCTTTTAATTCGTCGAAAGACGCTTGCAAACACTCAGAGTAAAACTCGGGGTCCGGCAGCATTTTGCGGCAGGCAGTAAATGAAATAGAGATAGTGCCAACCTTGTTTAGCACCGAGCTATAGATAATTTGGAACAGGCCGACGTTGGGGAGTAGCGGGCCGAAATTCATACCATCGACCATTTTGGCGCCGCAGAAATACAGCTGTTGGGTGGGCCCAGGAACGTTGGTGACCACGGTGTTGAAGATAACCGCCGCCTCGGTGAGGCCGGTTGCCGATGCCGCCCGCAGCGCGAGTGACAGCATGCCGCCGGGAAGCACATTGGTTACGTCGACTGCCATGCGAGGCCCTAGCGCGTCTGCATAGGCTTTGCTGCTCATCGACGCGTCGTGAATCGCTGTTAGTCTGAGCTTGGGGTCGTCGATATTGGAGTGCAGTGATACTGTCATAAAGCCGACCATATTCCCGCCGCTGCTGTGTTCTTTGTCACTGCGAACATCGATGGGGCAACCGCTGACCAAGGTCTTATCCGGCAGCGCATTTTTGGCTGCGAGGTATTTGCGCAAACCGCCAGACACGATGCAGAGCATGGCGTCATTGATGGTGGCACCGGCGACGGTGTTCTTGATGGCGCGAATATCTTCAAAGGCGAAGGGCACGGCGTCGCACACGCGATGGGGTGAAATTTTGCCTTGGAAAATGGTTTTTTGTTTGTCTTCTAGTGTGGCGAAGTCCTGCTCTTTCTTACCACGTCGAATTCGGCGCCAGGTAGGAAAGGCGCTGCCAATTAGGTTAACCGCTTGCATTGGCTTCTTAAGGTTATTGAATAGGGCTTTGCTCAACATTTGGCCGTCGGTGTATTTTTGTATCACTTTGGTCGACGCGTAGCCAGGGTCAGCAATATCGGGGCTGAGGTCATGTAGCAGCGGAATAAAACGCGCACCGGTGGCGCCGTCCATCGCGGCGTGGTGAACTTTACTTATGACCGCGAAGCAGCCTTTGGGGAGGTTGCGGACGCTGTCTAGCCCTTCGATGACGTACATTTCCCAGAGGGGTTTGCTCATATCTAAAGGGCGCGCATGAATGCGTGAAGCGAGAATGCAGAGCTGTCGCCAGTCACCGGGCTTGGGTAGAGCCATGTGGTGAACATGAGCCTCAATGTCGGGGTGTTCTATGTCTTCCCAGTAGGGTTGATCTAGTCCCATTGGCACTTTACGAAGTCGCCGATTAAATATCGGCGATAGGTGTGAGCGGCTTTCCAACAATTGCAGAATTTGTTTGAAGCGGACTATGCCGTCAGGCGCGGTGGACTGATCATAAATACTCATGATTCCGATATGCTGCGGCATTCCCGCGGTCTCGGTATGAATGAACATGGCGTCTTGGCCGGATAGCTGCTGCATGTTTTTTCCTTATTGTGTTTTACTGCATCAGACTATAAGAGTCTGGGTAGGCTGGCAATCACAGATAAGGTGAAGAGTTGTCTAATCGCTTGTTAAAGCCCGTTCACGTTGTTGTAAAGACCAAAGATGGGCGTATTGACCATTGAGTTCGAGTAGTTTGGTGTGAGTGCCTTGCTCGATAATCTCGCCTTGCTCCAATACCAGGATATGATCGGCATCAACTACCGTCGACAAGCGATGTGCGATCACCAACATGGTGTGTTCGCGGGCGATGTCGCGGATCGCCTCCAGAATCAAGCGCTCTGAGGCGCTGTCGAGGGAGGACGTGGCTTCGTCAAAAATCATAATCGGCGATTGCTTTAGGAGCGCACGGGCGATGGCAACGCGCTGCTTTTCGCCCCCGGATAACTTTAAGCCCCGCTCACCGACCAGCGTGTCTACCCCTTTGGGAATGCGTGCAATAAAGTCTTCGAGGTGAGCCATACGGATGGCCTTATAGACATCTTCGTCGCTGGCGTCGATTCGACCATAGCGAATGTTTTCGAGAATGGACTGATTAAATAATACGGTGTCTTGGGGCACGATACCGAGTGCGCGTCGCAGCGATGACTGATTGACGTTTTTAATATCTTGTCCGTCGATAAGAATTCGACCTGAACTGGCATCGTAAAAACGAAACAGTAATTTCAACAAGGTCGACTTGCCGGCCCCGCTGCTGCCGACGATGGCGACCTTCTGATTAGCGCCGACCTTAAAGCTGATATTGTTGAGAATAGGGCGCTCGCTTTGATAGTGAAAACTGATGTTTTCAAGCTCGATGCGGCCTTCGCTTAAGTGCAAGTCTGGCGCATTTTCGATGTCAGTGATGGTGGCTTTTTGGCGCAGCAGGGCGAACATTGCCTCTATATTTGCCATTGAGCCTTTCATTTCACGGTACACAAAGCCGAGGAAGTTAAGCGGTACAAAAATCTGCATCATAAAGGCATTGATGAGAACAAAGTCGCCGAGGGTCATTTCTTTGGCGACGACTTCGCTGGCGGCCAATACCATCGCTGCGGTCATGGCGGCGGCAATAATTAAGGCCTGACCGGCATTGAGCGCAAAGAGGCTGAGGCGATTCTGCCGGCGAGCGGTTTCCCAGCCTTCGAGTTCATTGTCGTAGTGATTGGCTTCGTGTTGTTCATTGCCAAAGTATTTTACGGTTTCAAAGTTTAACAGGCTGTCTACCGCGCGGGTGCTGCTGCGAGATTCCGCCTCGTTGGCGCGGCGGATAAAGCCGGTGCGCCACTCTGTAGCGAAGATCGAAAATCCTACATAGCAGATCACTGCAAGCAATACGATGGCCGCAAACCACATGCTGTATTGCCAGCCCAATAAGCCGATGACCAAGCCAATTTCGATAAACGTCGGGACGATATTAAACACCATGAACCGCAGTAGAAAGTTGATACCGTTGGTGCCCCGTTCTATGTCTCTAGACAATCCTCCGGTGCGGCGGTTGAGGTGAAATTCGAGATCCAGGGCATGCAGATGTTTGAATACGGTGAGGCCAACTTGGCGCATGGCGCGCTCGGTAACGCGGCCAAAGATGGTGTCGCGCAGCTCGCCAAACAGTACATTGGCAAATCGTAATACACCGTAAGCAAGGAGTAGCGCGAGAGGCAATATTAGAATGGCGGGTTGGCCGTCTTTGTCGAGTTGATCGACAATATGTTTGAGTATAAACGGCAGTCCAACGCTGGCGACTTTGGCGGCAATCAAACATAGCAGCGCAATGCCGATTCGAGATCGGAATGCCATTAAGTAAGGTATTAGTTCGCGCAGAGTAGCCCAACTAACATCTTGGTTCTGGGGATAGTTGGTGCCGTGGCGCATGTCGGGGATCGCTTGTTATTTAGTGAATTATGTCATTTGGAAAACGATGCGGTTCCAGCTCATAGCTTTCAATTTTATTGCCGAGGGTGATTACGCAGCCTTTGTAGCGCTCGTGACCGGTCGCGGTGAATTCAAAGATATAGCGTCGCCACAGGCTAAACTCGCCTTTGGAATTGCGTTTAAACCAGATGGCGCGAAGGGCGACGTGGTCGTCGAGCAAAGCAAGTTGCTGAAGTTCCAGGTGTTTGCGAGTCGCGCGCAAGGCGATTTCTCGTGTGCCCTGTGCCCGCCAAAAATAAGCGAGAAGGGCAAAAAAGCCAAACAGCGCAGTAACGTCGAAAAGGTCAAGCATGGATGAGGTTCCGCTGACATCGAGCTGGGCTGCTGCTTAGAAAATCCATGCAATTAAAAGCCACAGCACCAGAAAAAAACTAAAAAAGCCGCTCAGTATGAATTGTAGCTCGCCGAGTAAACCGTCGCCGGCGGCAACTGCAAAAATAACCAAGGTCACGACCGTGACGAAAAAGGCTGCTACCGCGGCGTCTTTCAGCCCGAGACCGGGACTGAAATATTGGTCGATAAAGGTCGACGCCAGCGGGATGAACATGGCGACGGCCAAGCCGAGTAAGACAATCAATACCAGGGATATGATCGCTATTTTCAAGGCGCGCTTGCTGTCATTATCGCTTGCGTTGTTCATTTCGTTAATCGGCTCAGCTCGCGTTGGATTGACGTGATTTGACGAGATCGCGGAATACTTCTGGCTTGGGCATGCCGTGCGCCTGTATTTCGGGATTGTCACCGGCGGTGTAAACCGACAGGGTGCCCACACCAAACAAGCGATTGAAAAAAGACTGTTTGATTTTTACCGTGCGAATACCCGACACGTTCAGTTCGGTGCGTTCTTTGCTGAGTAGGCCCTGCTCAAGAACTATTTCATTATCGTTGATCTCTAAGCGCGTAGATTTGCAGCGCAAATACCAGACCATCAATATTATGATGCCAATGGCCGCCGGAATTAGAATGACGGCGAGGATAAACCCCAGCGGATTGTTGCGAAACATGGCGGGGTGTTCAGCGTATTGGCTTGTCACCGTATCACTCTCTCTTGATTTGAAGTTATCGTCGTATTCTACACGGATTATGGTGCGGTGCACTCGACTAGACCGCAGGGGGGATGACCACAGCACCGTAACGTGTATCAAACTCCACTGGCATGCGCCGCGGTTTGCCGTTACTCATGCGAATACACACTAGTTGCCAGTGGCCGCGCAGCAATGTTTTACCGTCTACTTTGCGAAGTAGTTGGAATTGCCTTTCCATCGTGAGCTTGTGGTCGTTGGCACTTAGCCACGTTCCCATGACGCACTCGTCGCCGGCATAGGCCGAGAGGATATAGTCGTAGTCAGCGCGCCGAATTATCATTGCTGCGTCCAGGGATTTGTATTCTTCTAGGCCTAATCCGAGGTCTAGCGAGTGCTGCCAACCTGCGTCTTGGCACCAGCCGACATACACCGCGTTATTCACATGCCCGATAAAATCGATGTGTTGGTCCTGAACACGAAATTCTTGTGTGAACGGGTTCTCATAGTCCCAATTGAAGGGCGTGCTCTGCATAGCTAGTTTCCATCAAATTCGACATTATTCACTAATTAGATATAAACCGCGATCTAGCGAAGCGTGATGATGCGTATATGTGTTTGGTTCGGTGACTTAATAAAAATGTGATGCAGTTCTCGGTATGGTGTGTCGCTTAGCGATGCTCCTCGGTTTTCCCTTACTTCAACTACTTCTCATATTTGTTCTACTGTCCTCAGCACGCACAGCAGCAAATGTAAGATGGTGGAGTAGTTTTAGCCTTGTTACAAAGCGCGTCATTTTGGGTAGATGTATCAGCGATTGTTACGCTAATTAACGGAGTACTTAGTATGAATAAAGTGTTTTTTAACAAGGGGCTTCTGGCCTTAACCCTCAGCGCCGGTTTGGTGTTGACGGGTTGTGGCGGCGGCAGTAGTAGCAACCGAGGCGGCTCTAGCGGTGGCGGTGGCGGCGCGGAACAGCCGATCACTAACGGGTTTTCTGAGGTTGAAGGCCCGCTGGATGCGGTACAGCAGCCTCTGTCTGAACAGGTTTTGGCACCGATTGTTGCGGGTGCTGCGGGTACACCATTGGAAGGTCCGGTGAGCTGCGTGACGTCGTTTATTGTTACCGACGTCCTGGATATCTTAGATTCAATTCTAGTGAATGTTGATCCGGCTACGCTGCAAAGTGATCCGGCCGCCTTGTTTACTGATTCAGCGGCAAGCTTCCAGGCAACAGTGACTGAGCTGGCAGCTGACTTACCGGTGGCCTTGGCGTCTTTGGCTGGGGAGAGTTGCACGGGTGGCGGCAGTGGCGGTGGTGATTCATCTGATCCACTGGCTGCCTTAGCGGGTACGCCTTTAGCACCCTTGGCAGATGCATTGGCACCTGTGCTGGAAATGGCCAATGGTGGCGGCAGCGGCGAAGCGCCATCACCGTCGGTATTGTTGACGATGTTGAGCGACGCGTTTAGCGAAGGTATTCAAACCATTCGTGATCAAGATCCGTCAGGCCAAATTGGCGGTGCACCTGTATTAGGTGGCTTGTTGACAACACTGGATACCGCCTTAAGCGACCTGGCTGCAGCTGGACTTGCATTTGACGATATGGATACCGATGCGGCGTCTGCAGCATTGAGCGTCACGCTTGAAAACTTGCTGAACGGCTTGTTAATCGATGTGGTGCCTATCGGCTTTATCGAAGAGCAGGCTGATCAAGGCCCAGTTCTGAGTAGCCAAATTAAAGAAGCAACGGCAGCGCTAGCCGGTCTATTGGGTGGTAATTTTGGCGAGCTACCTGGCGGCGGTTTTGAAAATCCAGCCGATGCGCTATTTGGTCCGCTTAGCGATACGTTCTTGGCAGGGCTTCAAAGTGCGCTAACTGACGGTTTAGCTGGTGGTGGCGGCGGCTCTAATGTGGGTGGGTTTGATGCCCTGTTAGAAGCACTCGCTCCGCTGCAAGCATTATTGTCTGCCGGCGGTGGCAGTGGCACAGGTGATGGCTTAACAGGTACGCCTTTAGACTTGTTGCTAACGCCTTTAGTGACTGCATTAGATGGCGGTGCGGGGTCTTGCCCGCTGGCGGCGACCCCTCTTAGCGCCCTGTGTGATGTCGCATCAACCTTAACTGATGCAATCGGTGGCGGCGGTGGTGAGAATTTACTTACCGTGCTGCAGGGTGCACTTACGACTTTGTTTGCTAGTGCAGCGCCTTAAGTCATTAACTTGCTATTGCTAGATTGAAAGCGGCCTTTTGGCCGCTTTTTTGCGTTTATAGGTTTTATATCGCGGCAATTTTTACTGGTGTTGAGCGGTATGTCCTTGTCTGTGCTACAAATTCTTCCTGTTTGCCGCTTTCCTGTACTTTTTGCTTTGCTTACTCCTTGAGGGTCGTGCAAACAAAGTAGCTGCCACGCTTTAGGGTAAATCCATAATTAAGTGTCGCCACTATTGACCTGTCAGATGACATTCAATCTTCTTTTAAACGCGTGTAACTGGTCGAATCTGGCAGCCTAAATTGCTGCACAATTTGCATACTTTGCGCAGTAATAACATAATCGAGCCGCCCGAGATGGTTTTGCGTCTCGTGGGGTGGAAAAAGTTCCATCATTTTTGAGAATTTTTGAGCAGTGGTTTGATGATTTTGGTTTTATTTTGTCCTTACGGCTTGGTCAACTCCGAATGCGATGAAGGCAAACTAGAGAGTTAAGATGCGCGATCATTACAGAATAACAATAACGAATTACAGTGGTGCTAAGCACTACACTGTTACCCAGCTCATGCGCCGCTATATGGCCGGCCTTGGCATTTTGCTCGGAACTTGCTTTCTCGGCGGGTTTTTGGCGATTTTGTTTATGAGTACTCGCCTAGGTATGTTGAATACCGAAGTGGCGGAATTGCAGCAATATCAGGCCAAGATTAAGTCAGAAAACAGCGTTTTGATGGCGGAGCAGCGGCGCTTACAGCAAACTGTTGACGAAAAGGTAGCGGCGCTGTCGACCATGACCGACGAGCTTGGCTCTATTGAAACCATGATCGGATTAACCCCCGACCCCGATATAGCCCTTTATCAACGGCTGGATACGGCTAGCCAAACTGCGTCTGAAAAGCATCACATGCTAAATGCTATTCCCAGTGGTTACCCTCTATCTAATGCTTTTGTGACCAGTCGCTATGGTATGCGTAATCACCCCGTGCTGGGCAAAATGGCATTACACGGCGGAGCGGATTTACGCGCTGCGGTTGGTACCCCAGTTTATGCGACCGCCGATGGCGTGGTTGAGTGGGCGGGTATGAATACAAGTGGCTTTGGCAATATGATCAAATTAAGCCATAACTTTGGGTTTGTGACGGTATTTGGTCATTTGAGTAAATCCTCAGTGGCTATGGGTGATTATGTTCGTCAGGGCGATTTGATTGGCTATACCGGCAATACTGGCTTATCCAGTGCGCCACATCTTCACTACGAAGTACGATACTTACATCGACGCTTGGCTCCGGGTCCATTCATGGAATGGTCTTGGGAAAATTACGATGTTCTCTTTACTCGCGAGGAGCAAATAAAATGGGATTCCCTGGCAAAAACTCTAAGAAAACAGATGGTGGTTCCCGAACGACGGTGGTCGCAGCTGGCACCACGCTTACCGGTGACGTCGAGCTAAACGACGACTTTCATCTCGATGGCGTCATGAAGGGAAACCTGATTTCCAAAAATGATCTGATTGTAAGCACAAGTGGTCGTTTTACTGGCGATGTAAAAGCCAAGCGCGTATTGGTAAGTGGAATCTTAGACGGCAAGGTCGATGCCGACCGCTTAGAAATTGTCGCCTCTGGACAAGTGAGTGGTGAGATTAAAGTTCGCGAGTTGGTGATTGAGTCTGGCGGTCAATTTGTTGGCGCGAGCCAAGTAAAGAAGCATGACACCCCTCGCCTAACTTTTGTTAATGAAGATGCGGCAAAAACGCAAGAAACACAAGATTCGTCAGCTACAGAGAATCGTGCTAGTTAAATTAGTCTAAGTTTAAGGCGCTGTTTTTGCGGCGTCTTGCTCCCCCAGGTTTCGGGCAATCGCTAAGTTTTTTTCATTTCAGCTTCTTTTAGGTCGTTTCTACAGTCGCTAAGCCGTAAAATACGTCGTTTTGCTAACGTACATCTTATGAATACCGGGCAAGCCTTAGCGTAGCGATTCCCGCTGTGAATTGCGCGCGTCCTCTGAACATTTGACGCTTTTCGCGGTGCCTCCCTTCGAGCAGGCTAATCTTAGCCATTGTGTCAGGGTTTGCGAGCTTTGGGCTGCGCAGCTGCCTGCAACTAACGAGCTAGACGCTAAACGCTGGCGTAGTTTGAGGGGCACGGTTTGGAGTGCCGAGCCGGCGACACGGCGGTATTGATCAAGGATTTGGACGTTAAAGCTACAAGCTTCGTCGCCAAGCGCGGTAAAGCGGTGCGCGGTATCTCGTTGACGAATAATTCTGAACATATCGAAGGCCGAGTTAATGGTACGCGAATTGTGATAATTAGCGCGTATGTCAAAAAATCTAATTAGAATACGCTAAGATTCGGTATTGCTCAGCCAGGTGTCAACTTTGACGTAGGTTTTGTGCGGGGTGGTCGCCTAAAGATAGGCCACGCTTTACAATGACATTGGCTTTATTAATATCGTGTGGAATTCTCCGGTCTATGCCGGAATAACGTGAAGGACAAAATGAAAACCCCTAAACGCATACAACCGCTGATTGAAGATGGCATTGTTGACGAAGTACTTCGGCCATTGATGAGTGGTAAAGAAGCCTCTGTGTATGTAGTGCGCTGTGGCGACGAAATTCGCTGCGCAAAGGTGTATAAAGAAGCGGCACAACGTAGCTTTAAGCAGGCCGTTTTGTACCAAGAAGGCCGCAAAGTGCGCAATAGTCGCCGCGCGCGCGCGATGGAAAAAGGCTCGAAGTTTGGTCGCAAGCAGCAGGAAGATGCGTGGCATAACGCAGAGGTGGACGCGCTGTATCGACTAGCTAAGGCGGGCGTGCGGGTGCCAAAACCCTACGGCTGTTTCGATGGCGTATTGCTGATGGAGTTGGTTACCGATGAAGAGGGTGGCGTTGCGCCGCGCTTGAACGATGTGTCGATGTCGGCTGAACAGGCAATCGAAGACCATGCTCTTGTGATGCATTACGTGAAACTGATGTTGGTTGCCGGCCTGGTTCACGGTGACTTGTCGGAATTTAATGTCTTAGTTGATGAATACGGCCCGGTCATCATTGATCTGCCGCAGGCAGTCGACGCCGCGGGCAATAATAACGCCCGAAGTATGTTGGGTCGCGATATCAATAATATGACCGAATACTACGGTCAGTATGCCCCTGAATTGTTAGCGACGCGTTATGCTGACGAGATGTGGGCGTTGTATGAAGACGGCGAATTAAACGAAGATACCCCACTCAGTGGCGAGTTTGAAGACAGTGGTGAAGCGGCAGACGTGGATGCCGTGCTATTGGAAATTAAGGCGGTTATGGAAGAAGAGGCCGAGCGTCGCGAGCGAATCCGCGAAGCGAATGAAGAAGATTAAGCCTGAAATCCAAGTAGTGTAGAGAGGCCCTAGAATCGCTTGGTAATATTCAAGCCTTTGTCGCCAAACCTGAGTGTCAGAGTGCCATCGCGGCTGCGGCGCAATTCGCTGAGGTCGCGATTTTGAATATTCATATTGCCAAGATTTTTCGCGCCCAGCTGCCCCCAGGCAAGATGAGAGTCTCTCGTTTTTTCCTGATGAAATTTCCCTGAAATAAATTTTTTCCAAAGAGTCTGTTCGCGCTCATCGGCGGCAACATTGCAGCTGCCGGCCATCATCCAGGTCGCTACAGCTGCGGCACTGACTAACTTCTTCTGCAGTTTTAACCACTGCGCGAGGCGGATAGGTGTCAGTGATTGTTGCTCAACGAGGACTTCGCCGAGTCGACGATTCTTAAGGCTGTGCTCAGCTAATGCCGACTCCAGCTGTTGAGCTGTGATTTCGCCACTATTAAGCAGTAACTGCCCTAAGCTAAGCTGTAAGGTCTGCGTCAGGCTGCCGTCAGGCCTAAGTGCTTTTGCGTGAGTTGATAACTTTTTTTGGAGTTCAAGCAGTGTTTGTTTCTCTAAGCGGCTGAGTATGTCGCGTTGGACAAGTACCTCACCAAGGCGGCGGCGACTCCATTGCTGGGTATTTAAGGCGTCCTGCAAGGTGCTGGCGGATATGAATCCGCCAGCGATTAACAGTTGACCGAGTGAAACTGGTCTCGCAGATGCGTCGCTAGGTTTTGTAGCCTTCATAGAGTTACGGCTCCTATTCCGAAGTTACTGCGGAATGGATGAGTGCATAGACAACTCTATTGTCTACATTGCAGCGCTACCTTCAATACGTAGATGGCGCAGCTTAGTTTCGGTGTTTGTTAAATGCTAGGGCGGGATTTTAGTTTTAATTTGGGTAGGGTTTTGCGGTGCAGAGCAGGTCGCATCCTTGCGTAACCTGCTGTTGAAAGGCTGTGTCAGCGTACTGACACCGAGTCTTAGAAGCGGTATGTAACCTCTGCGCCGTAGGTGCGTGGCGGGCCTGCAAGGTAGCTGTCATGACCGAAACCAGCTTGCAGGTTTATACCGTAGCCGTCGTATTCTTTGTCCATCAGGTTTTTAACCCACAGCGAAATTGAGTAGCTGTCGTCGCTGGCATGCCAGCTAGTTCGGGCATTAAATAACCAGTAGGCGTCTTGGCGAATTTCGCCGTAGCCGAATTGGTCATTGTAAGCGCTATACCACTGGTCATCTTGAAAATTGCCGTTAACATTGGTCGTTAGATAGCCAGCTTCTGTTACCCAAATATCGTAATCCAGCGAGATGCTGTAGTTAAACTTGGGTGCGGAAATTAGCTCGTTGCCGCTGAGATCGACGCGATCATCTGCGTCGGCAATGGTTTCAGTGTTCGCTAAAGTAAGTTCAGAAAACTCAGTTTCCAGATAACCAAACCCGATTTGTAGAGTTAGTTTTTCGGTTAAGCGCGCCCATAATTCCGCTTCAGCACCGGCAATCTTCGAACTACCGGCGTTTTCAAGGAAGTTCGAGAAACCGACGACGTTAATAAATTGCTGGTCGGTATAGTCATAGGAAAACAAGGCGGCGTTTAAGCGCATGCTGTTGTCTAGCAGATCAGCTTTGAAACCAACTTCAAAGGCGTCGATATATTCAGGAGACGCGTAGGCGGTTTCAATCGGTCGGGCAAGGTAGTAGGCGCCGCCATTGAAACTGCCGCTGCGGTAGCCGTGACTGGCGCTAATATAGACCATTACGTCGTCGTTGATGCGGTAATCAAGTCCTAATTTGCCCGTCCATTCAGCCTCGTTGGCTTCCAGTGCGGGAGCGGAGTCAAGTGTATAGGGGCCGTGTGTGTATCCTATGTTCAGTAGGTTTGCCAGTAAGGTCGGGTCTCCGAGGATGTCGATCAGCTGTGACTGGGATAGTGGCAGAGAAATATATGCGTCATCGACACCAGTATTGTTTCCTGGCACATAGGTTCCTGTTGGGCTGCCGTCGTACTCCACGCGTGAAATATTAAAGTAGCTTTGCTCGTTGTCGTCTTTGGTGTAGCGCAGGCCTATATCCATGCCAAAACGATCGGTGAAATCAAAACGCATTTGTGAATACGCAGCTAGGCTGCTTTTCTTGGTTTCCATGCGCTGATCAAGCATGCCGTAGTTCAGTAGAAACGGATATTGTTGGGCGGTATCCGGTTTCGCTATGCCCACGCGAACATCCGGTGGCGTGTCGAAGATGTCATAAATATTATTCATGAACTGGTCTTCATAGCCGTAATAGAGACCGGCAATAATATTAAACATGCCGTCGAATTCGGATGAGAAACGCAAATCTTGACTGTAACCGATGGTGTTTGAGGACCAGGTAATAGTAAGCAGATCATTCGGTGAGCCGTCGGTGTCAGCCAACTGGTAGTAGTCGGCGTCGTAGTATGAGCTTACCGATGTGATCGAGTAATTATCGCCAGAAAAAGTGATCGTTAGGCCGGCAATGTCGGTGTTGGTAATAAGAGGGCCGACGTCGTTGGCTTCAGTCTCATGGAAATCTAAATTGCGACTTTCGCGCGAGTAGCCGTTGTAGTCGGAATTTGGTGAGCCAATCAGATCGGTACGGCCTTCGTTGCGCGCGGGAGTACTCAGCGCGTCGTTACCAGAAACAGTATATTTAAATACCGCATCCCAGGTGTCGTTGGGTGCAAAATGCAGCGCCAAGCGCCCGCCGCGGAAATCAGTTTGGGCGCCATTTTCACCGCGACCAACGATATCAACATAGCCTTCATCGCGCTTAAAACTGAGTGCGCCGCGGGCAGCTAAAATACCTTCTATAAGTTCGGTTTCCGCGCCAGCTTCGGCGCTGGTGGCGTTGAAGCTCCCCGCGCCCAATTTGACGTAATTGTTGGCTTCACCACCAAATTGTGGGGTGCGGGTAATGATGTTTATCGCGCCACCCGTGGTGTTTTTGCCGTATAGGGTGCCCTGCGGGCCGCGCAATACTTCTAAGCGCTCAATATCAAAAAAGTTAGCGCCGTGGCTGTATACCGGTGCGAGATAGGTTTCGTCGACGTAGACCCCGATTGGGCTGGCTTGGTTAGAGCTATAGTCAGACATGCTGACGCCGCGAATAGAGAAAATAGGTTGAATGTCACCGTAGGGGCCGCTGACCTGCATATTGGGAACTTGTGCGGAGATATCGCTGGCATTTTCGAAGCCGTATTTGTCGAGCTGGGTGCCTGTTAAACCGGTTACTGCCACGGGAATATCTTGCGTACTCTGGCTGCGCTTTTGCGCCGTAACCAGCACCTCTTCAAGCATGGGTGCGGCGACAGCACAATTTACTGCACTAGCAATGGTAAGACAGATGCCAGCGTTTACTAAGTGCCGGCGACTCTTTTGTGTTGCTGAGCGACGTTGCTGCATAGACTGATCCTTTCAAGCGGTGACAGGTTGGTATTATTTAAGAATTTTAGAGCGTGGATAATGCCGAAGTCCCTTTGTTATAAATTGTCATTTGGCGACTTATTCTTGTCTTTTGATGACAGCTTGCCCGGTTATTATTCACATTATGTTTTCTGTGAAAGCTGCTCATTGCTTGTAGAGCTTAGCTTAGTGTTCTTGTTTCGTCGCAGTGTGGACGGCTTTTCTATAAACATTGGGCGTGACACCGAACCAGCGTTTGGCTGCGCGATTAAATGAACTCTGCTCTTGATATCCGAGCAGTCCTGCAATTTGAGCCATTGGCATTCGCTGTTCGGCGAGGAAGTTTTTGGCATCGTGTCTGCGTATTTCGTCAACTAACTCTTCGAATACATGGCCTTCGTCTTTTAATCGACGTTGCAGAGTGCGTTGGTGCATATAGAGCTCTTTGGCCACGGTTTTGATGTTGCAGCACTGTGCTGGCAGCAGACGGCTAATAATAAACCGGGTTTGTTCTATAAATGTAAATGGCGAGTTGCTACCTTTTTTAATGACGTAGTTAGCGATGATGTCGCGTTGGAAGGAGTCTGCGGTTTTAATTGGGAAATCGAATTGTTCCGGGGTGAGCACCAGCGCATTGCAGTCCTGATTGAACAGTACCGGACAGCCGAAATGACGCTTGTAAATTTTTGCATCCAAGATTCGGTCGTGTCTGAATAAAATGGTTTCGGGCTTTTTTCGATTTTCGGTGAGCATCGCGTGTACGTTTGCCATCAAGCCAATGGACATTTCTGTAGTCTGGTGCCGGTAGGGAAAGTCGGCGACGTTGATGTCTAGCATCAGGCGTGGAAAATTTGGTGCCGAGGTGTTGTCTAGCGTCAGTTTTATGGCGGGGCTGTGGTGGGCTATATAGCGCGCGATACAAAATAGGGCGTCGCGAACAGTGCTGGAGGCGCGTGCCATAATGGCGATCGGGCCAAGGGTTTCTAGGTTTTGTGTTTTAGATAGGCGCAGGCCAAAGTCGGCGCACTGTAATTTTTCTGCGGTCGCTTCTAATAACTGCATTAAGCTGTGAAAGAAAATTAAATAGTCGAGATCACCTAGACGTTCTGGGTCAATATTGAACTGTTTTAATAAGGGGGCTGGGTCTTCGTTGAGGCTGCGAACGAGCTCAGAGTAACCACTGAGCGCGGTTGAACGTACTAAGGGGCGCATAAGTGTCCTTTCAATAAATAGCCAGCAAAATGTCGTCAAATGATAACTTTTAGAATAGTCTTATCAAGCCACTGTTGCCAGCATTTGCATTGGTGTGTTTTGCCTTGGCATTGAGTTTTTGTTCGAGAAATTAGGTTAGCGTCAAAAAAGCGATGGTAAAAATGTGCCGAGTGAATAGATTTGCGGGGCGATGCAATACAACTTCTCGACTGACAACATACAACAATAAGAGAGTGTGACATGGGATATTTCTTGCGCGTATGTGCTATCGCAGTTTTGGTGTTATTTATTGGAGGCCTGGCATTGTTTGCCCGTTCTCCGCTTGAGCCGGTGGCATTTACGCCGCCAGCGAGTGCTGCCTTTGCAGAAAATAATCGTTTGTCGACGCTCAAAACCTATTTGCACGATGTGGGTGTGGGGCCAGAAGATGTCGTAAAAGGTCCCAATGGGCTTTTCTACACCGGTTATATGGATGGCCGGATCGTGTGTTTTGGGCTAAGGGACGGCGAGCCTGACCCCAGTACTATTCGGGAGTTTGTGAATACCGGCGGTCGCCCGCTGGGAATGCAGTTTGATGGCGCGGGAAATTTAATTGTTGCCGACGCATTTAAGGGCTTGTTGTCTGTGGCGGCCAGCGGCGAGATTAGTGTTTTAGTCCACTACGATCATGAGCTTAATTTTCGCTTTATCGACGATGTCGATGTGGCCGAAGACGGCACAATTTGGTTTAGCGATGTTTCGACTCGCTTTGGCTTGCATGATTACATTTACGATTTGCTAGAGGCTAGCGCGACGGGTCGACTGTTGAGTTACTCTCCAGCCAGTGGCGAGCTCAAGGTGCGTGTCAGCGGTCTTTATTTTGCTAATGGGGTAAGTCTTGGTCCTGACGATAGCTGGGTATTAGTCAATGAAACGGGCGCATCGCGGGTGACTCGCCTTTGGCTAAAAGGACCAAAGGCAGGTGTTCAAGATGTGTTTATCGACTATTTACCAGGTATGCCTGACAACATCAGCTTTAATGGTAGCGATACTATTTGGCTGGCCATACCGGCATTGCGAAGCAAAGAGATTGATCTATTGGCGCAGTACCCATTGATACGTAAATTATTGGGTGGTTTGCCGGCCAACATGCTGGTGCCGACTAGTGATCTCGGTTTTGTGCTCGGACTCAGTTTGGATGGCGTCGTGAAGTTTAATTTACAGTCTCATGACGGACGGTACCACACAGTGACTAGCGTAAATGAGTACGATGGCCTGCTCTGGCTCGGTAGCTTGGCAATGCCTTCAATTGCTGTGCTACCGGTGCCGCAGGCAGAGTGACATGACAGGTGCTGAGTTAGTGTTGTCGGCACCTCTCTGGTTTAACCCTGCAAATGTACCGCGTGAAAGCGCAGGTGCTCTTCAATAAAGCTGGCGATGAAATAGTAGCTATGGTCGTAGCCGTCGTGGCTATTTAGCTCAAGCGGATAAGCACTGGCATTGGCGGCAGCCGTGAGGGTTTCTGGTTTTAGTTGTTCTTCCAGAAACTGATCAGCGTTGCCTTGCTCAACTCTTGCGGGTACAAATTGTCGTGCGTTGCGCATGAGTTCGCTGGCGTCGTGTTGCCGCCACTGGGATTTATCGTCACCTAAATACTGCGTAAAGGCCTTTTGCCCCCAGGGGCAATTTATCGGATTGCTGATGGGGCTGAATGCAGATACCGATTGGTAGCGCAGTGGATTTTTTAGCGCGATAGTTAGTGCGCCATGGCCACCCATTGAATGGCCTGAAATTGAGCGCATGCCAGACACGGGGAAATTCGCCTCGATGAGGGTAGGCAATTCTTCCACAATATAGTCGTACATTTGGTAGTGCCGATTCCACGGCGCTTGGGTGGCGTTGACATAAAACCCCGCGCCTTTACCTAGGTCGTATCCTTCATCGTCAGCTACGTCGTCACCACGCGGGCTGGTATCGGGAGTGACAATCGCGATGCCGAGCTCGGCGGCGATAGCTTGTGCACCGCTTTTCTGCATAAAGTTTTCATCGGTGCAGGTCAGTCCTGACAGCCAATAGAGTACCGGAACGGTATCACCTGTGGACACTTGGGGCGGCAGATAAATCGCAAAACGCATATCGCAATTCAGCACGGCGGAGCGGTGACTATACTGCTTGTGCCAACCACCGAAGCTTTTATTACTGCTGATGTTTTCAATACTCATAAGGTATTACATTGCCCCTTGGGGCAATGTCCTCTTCGTTATATGGCGGATTTAATAATGCACAACTGAGCGAATGCTTTTACCTTCATGCATAAGCTCAAATGCCTCGTTAATCTGTTCCAGCGGCATGGTGTGGGTAATGAAATCACTGAGTTTAAATTCGCCGGCAAGGTAGCGCTCTACGTAGTCTGGCAATTCTGAGCGACCTCTAACGCCACCGAAGGCGGTACCGCGCCAGACTCGGCCCGTTACAAGCTGGAAGGGGCGTGTAGATATTTCTTGGCCTGCGCCTGCAACCCCAATGATCACGGATTCGCCCCAGCCTTTATGGCAGCATTCTAGGGCTGAGCGCATGGTGTTCACATTGCCGATACATTCAAAGGAAAAGTCCACGCCGCCATCGGTCATACCCACAATCACTTCTTGAATGGGTTTGTCGAAGAGTTTGGGATTAATGCAGTCTGTTGCACCTAATTTCTTCGCCAATTCAAATTTAGACTCGTTGATGTCGATGGCAATGATACGGCTGGCTTTGGCCATGACGGCCCCAATTACGGCTGACAAGCCTATACCACCTAAACCGAATATAGCGACGGTGTCGCCTTGTTTGACTTTGGCTGTGTTCATCACCGCACCCATGCCGGTGGTAACACCGCAGCCGAGTAGGCAGACTTCTTCAAGCGGCGCACTGGGGTTCACTTTTGCCAGTGATATCTCTGGTAGCACGGTGTACTCCGAGAACGTGGAGCAGCCCATATAGTGAAAGATGGCTTGTCCGTCTTTGTAAAACCGCGTAGTGCCGTCTGGCATAAGCCCTTTACCCTGGGTTTCGCGAATTTTCTGGCAGAGGTTGGTTTTTCCTGACAGGCAAAATTTGCACTCGCCGCATTCGGGGGTGTAAAGCGGAATTACGTGGTCGCCAACTGCCACGCTGGTCACACCTTCGCCGACCTGTTCAACAATACCGCCGCCTTCATGGCCGAGAATGGCAGGGAAAATACCCTCTGGATCATCGCCCGACAAGGTAAATGCGTCTGTGTGGCATACGCCGGTGGCGACGATGCGGACAAGCACCTCGCCTGCCTTGGGTAGCATGACGTCGACTTCTTCAATTTTTAATGGCTGGCCGGGACCCCAGGCCACAGCGGCTTTAGATTTTATAAATTGGTCTGACATGAAGTCGCTCCGAGAGATGGTTAGGTGATAATGATTGTAGAGAACGGCCTTGATTGTAATTGTTTCCTCATTGTGTGTAATGTTCATTATATGTAAAAGACTTTTACGAGGCGGTAATAATGTCGGAATGGAATGGGATTAGTGAATTTGTCGCGGTAGCGGAAACCGCGAGTTTTACGGCGGCGGCAAAACGTCTTCGCCTTTCTGTGGCGCAGATAAGTAGACAGGTCGCTAGCTTGGAGGCGCGTCTCAAGGTGAAGTTGCTTTATCGCACCACCCGTAAAGTTGCGCTCACTGAAGCGGGTGCTGTTTATTTTCGACACTGTAGCCATGCCCTGGAGGGTTTGCTAGACGCAGAAAGAGCGGTATCCGATCTGCAGGCCACGCCTCAGGGTAAGATAAAACTTACCGCACCGATTACCTTTGGTGAGGAGCGGGTCATGCCGTTGATCAATGATTTTATGGCGCTAAATCCTCAGTTAGAGGTTGAGTGTTTGCTATCAAATCAATTGGTGGATATTTTGGCTGACGGCTATGATCTGGCAATTCGCCTGGGTCACTTGCAGGATTCGAGCATGATTGCGCGAAAACTGTCTGCGCGGCGGCGCCATGTTTGCGCCGCTCCTGACTATATAAGTCGTTTTGGTGTGCCGCATACAGTATCAGAATTAGATCAGCATGAATGTTTGGTGGGCGGGTCAGGGTACTGGCGTTTCATGGAGAGTGGAAAAGCGCGAAGCATTAAAGTGTCGGGTCGAATTCAGTGCAATAGCGCTTACGCCTTAGTTGATGCCGCGCTCAAGGGCTTGGGCTTAATCCAGGTGCCGGACTACTATGTTCAAGATCATATCAAACAAGGGCGCTTATTGATGGCCTTGGATTTTTATCAGGAACCAGAAGAAGGTATTTGGGCCTTGTATCCTTTTAATCGTCAGCTGTCACCCAAGATTAAAAGTCTGGTGGATTACCTGGCGGAACACATGGGGTGAGAAACGTATAACGGATAAAGCCCGCGGAAATTTTCTTACCCCGAATCTGTTGAGCGATTTGTGCGAGAAATTTGTTTGCTCTACTTTTATAAACTCTCAAGCATTTCGCGCATCTTGTCCTTCACTAAATTGATCGCTTTGTATGGGCGGAGCATCACTTTAAAATCGGCGATCTTGCCGTCGTGATCCCAGCGGATCATGTCCACGCCATTGACCTGCACACCATCGACATCGACCATAAATTCCAGGATGGCATTTTTGCCATCGGCGACCTCGCGCACGTAGTGAAAACTGTCGTTGAGAAGGACGTGGAATGCGGCGCTGAGGTACATCTTGGTGACCTCTTTGCCGACTTGTGGGGTGTATACTACAGGTGAATGGAATGTCGCGTTGTCGGCGAGGATATCGTCAAGCATGGCGATATCGCGGGTGGTAATAGCGTGGTGCCAGTCGGCGAGTTGATTAGGCATTCGGGTATCTCTGTCAGATTATTATTGTCCAAGCATAGCAGACACTCATATTAGCGGTGATCACGATACGTGTTTTGTGGTCGCGCTCTCCACCTCTAAGTTTCTTGCGCAGCCGTGGCTCTGGTCGCAGGTCGTACGCAATTTATTGGCAGCTGCGATGCTGTCGTGATTGCCTCATCGGGTAGTTTGGTAAACTAAACGACCCTCTAGTGCCGGGGCGTGTGATAAGAAATCCCATGTTTTTTGATTTTTTTGTGTTTTGTCACAATACATTAATACGAATGTCACAATTCGACACGATAATTACTCCGTTAAGGGCCCTCGTGCAGTGCGTGTAGGTTGCCGCAAGATTGATTAGCTGCCTAAGGGCGACGGAGTAGGTAATGAGTGTAAATAGTTTTGTACGTGTAATGATGCTGGCAGTGGTTGCAGTGGCCGCAGCGCCGATGAGTGCAGTGGCTGATGAGCCGGTGCAATTGATTGAAGAAGTGACTGTTGTTGGTGCGGTTCGCGCTGGCGCTGTTGAGGTCGCGGATATTGATGTGGCTAGTGATCAAACACTGCAAGAAATGCCGGTTGCTTACGAATAAGTCTGGCTTTTAGAAAATCAGTTTTACCCCCACTTTTTGGTCTTTTGTCAGGAGGCGCTGTGCATTCAGCGTCTCCTGATTTGTATTGCTGATGCGATAAGTATTTTATGTAACTGTTCGTTAATTTTTAGAATGTCACTTTGATCGCCATTACTCAGGCCCAGCGCGATATAGCCAGCGGTAAAGTCCCCCAAGCCACTGTCGAAGCTCTCCCATTTACTGCCTGTCCATGCCTGCACCCACGCGTGAGGCACAAACACGTATTTGCGCCCCAAAAATCGTTCGTTGTTATAGGCCAATCCAAATACCACTCTGGTGGGTATGTTCGCAGCTCGGGCGAGGGTAGCTAGTAATAAGGCGTGCTCAGTGCAATCGCCCTGCTGACTATTAAATGCCTCTAAGGCAGTTGCATAGCCGGAGTAGCTGGGTTCGTCGCTCATATGTCGGGTCACAAAACGCGTGAGGCGCTGCATCTGCCCGCTGGGGTCGGAATCTTGATCTGGTAGCAGTTCTGCGACTAGATTTTTGAATATCGGGTTCTGCGCGGGCAGCCAGTAATTGTCCTTGAGTGCGGTATTCAGATCGTCGTCGCTGGGTGACGATTCTGTTCCGCAGTCGCCGCAGACGACAAGCTCTGTACCCTCCGGGCTAACAGCTACGCTCTGCTCGTAAGTGGTGGGCGGCTGCAAATCAAAATCACCACTTAAGTGATAGCGTATTTTTCCCTGCAGGGCGCTATCACTAATGCGATAGGGCGATTGTATGAGCTGCCGGTAGACATGGGTGTTTGGTATAAAGTCAGCTGTCGCGCAGGCGCGGTCACAGCTCGCAAATAGAACGTCTCCGCCGTTTGAGTGGCTGCGCTCTGTTAGTGGGTAAAAGTGTGCGTCAGTGAAAATATCACTAGTCTTGCTGCTTTCGCCGATCGCGGTGGCTTTTTGTATATGCCATGCATAAGCGGGGTTGGCTGAGTCGGTATAGGCTTTGATTGTTAGACTGATCTTGTCGAAGCTGCGGGTACTAAAATTCCAACTGTAATACGTCAGGAGCGCATCGCGCGGCTCGTGCTTTAGCAGGGCCAGTCGAAGGCCTTCCGGTAGATAGAAAGGCTCCGGAATGGCATATTTCTCCGCCTTGGCGTCTTGTTTTAGCGTTACCACAAGCGTATTTCCGCTCACCTTTGCGTTCATTTGGTGGTTGGCGGTTTCCGAGGTCATGGTTTTACTTAGCGAAATAGCCTTGCCGTCAATCGACTCTTGATAGCTCAGAATCGTACTGATTTTACGGTCGCGGGTTCCGGGTTGGCTCAAGGTGAGCGCCAGAGTTTCTGTGCTGTTGATGCGCTCGCTATTAAGTTCTCTCCGAATATGACGATATCCCATCTTATGGTCCCGAAGGCTGACAGTTTGCCATTGATCCCTAAGGAGGCTGCTTAGCTCAGCGGATTTTACTGCGGCTGACGGTGGGGTAGAGGCGCAGGATGCCAGCAGGATCGCACTAATTAACATCGCTATCTGGCTAGCCGGCCAGTGCGTGTTGGCTTTTGAATGAGTAAGCACCTGCAATATCTTCACGGTTGACTACTTAGCAGTTGCTGTTCACGTAGCCAGGCATAGCTTTTGGCAACAACTTGCTGGCAGTCCTCCTGTAAGGCCATGTGTCCCGTGCCGGTGATGACACCGTGGCTAACATGCTGGGAAACCCTGGCGATATTACGGGCAAAATCCTTGGGTTTGTGAAGGTAGGAGTGCTCCGCACGCAAGACCAGGGTCGGAACCGTAATATGGCGCAAAGCTTGCCATGGCGAATAGGTGTGTTGAAAGTTGTGGGCTTCCCATTCGCGACCGTAGCGCAGGGTAAAGCTGCCATCGTCTTGCTCGACTAGGCCCGCTTGTGCGTAATCGTCGAACGCCGCGTCAGAAAATCGCCGGTAGGCCGACTTTTCTCGGTGATAGTTGATGAATGCTTCGCGGCTTTCCCAGTGTGTTTTTCTGCGTAGGGTACTTTTTACAAGCTTCATTTGGCCCATCAACGTGGTGGGCGCGATTGTCGCAATCTTGGGCATGATGCGGCCTGGAATAGCAGCGGGATCGAACATTAACAAGGCTTTAAACAAATCCGGTCGTTTGGCAGCGGCCAAGGCGCTTACCGTGCCGCCGATTGAGTGGCCCATGGCGATAACTGGGCCTTTATGTTGGCTTACGCGCCGGTGGTCGAGAAAGGCAATTAAATCGTCGGCGTGTTGGCGCCATGTGAAGCCGCGCGACGGAGGCTCTTGGTTCCATGCGCCCCGGTTCTCAAGCCCGATAAGGCTAAAGTCACGCTTAAAGTGGTCGAGGAAAAATCGGTAACTCCCTATCGGGAAGCCATTAGCTGCGGAGAAATGCAGTGTGTCGCTATTTGACTCAGATTCGAGCCAGCGTGCAGGCCCGCGGCCAAAATCGAGGAGGTGGTGAGTAAGCATGGTGTGGGGCAGTGAACTCATATTGTGTATTGCGCAAGCATACCATGTAGAAAAGTGCCACGTGCAATGTCAGTTCGCGAGTTTACTTGGGCGGCGGAAATAGAAATTTGGTGTGCGCTATCAGGGTATTCTCTTATACAGAGAGTGCGACTTCGGCCGTTAAGTGGGTTACGTATGAGGGCAATAGTCGACGAAGTGTTTTCGTCAGCTGACATTATGCCCAGCTAGGTAAACAAGGCATTGGAGAAGTCCGTTGGATATCGCAACTCTTTTAGGCATGTTGGGCGCGCTGGGTGTCATTGTCGTGGCAATTTTAATCGGCGGCAGCGCGAGTGGGTTTATTGATGCGCCAAGTCTGTTGATTGTGGTTGGTGGTGGCTTACTCGCCAATTTGGTGAAGTTTCCACTGGACCAAACCTTGGGCGCGTTCAAGGTGGCGTCCCGCGCATTTGTCCACAAGACAACAAGCTCTGAAGCCTTGATTGCTCAGTGCATGGAAATGGCTGGTGTGGCCCGTAAAGAGGGCTTGCTTGGTCTAGAGTCGCTTGAAATTAGTAATGAATTCTTGAATAAGGGCGTGCAAATGGCAATTGATGGCCACGACCCAGAATTTGTGCGCCGAGTGCTAAACAAAGAAATAAATTTGGCCATTGAACGTCATGAGATGGGCGAGTCCGTGTTTAAGGGCTTTGGCGAATCCGCTCCCGCTATGGGTATGATCGGTACTCTCGTGGGCCTGGTGCAGATGATGTCGAATATGTCTGATCCCAAAGCGATAGGGCCCGCCATGGCGGTTGCCTTGCTAACTACCCTTTACGGCGCTGTTCTGGCTAATGTTGTCGCTCTTCCGATTGCTGAAAAGCTGGCGTTCAGAACATCTGAGGAGCGTCGCAATCGTCATCTCATACTTGAAGCGGTTGACGGTATTCAAGAGGGTATTAATCCTCGGGTTCTTGAGTCCCTGCTGTCCACTTACTTGCCAGACAATAAGCGCGAGCCTGATAAAAAGGCGGAGGAGGCGTAAGTAAGTGGATGATGCACATGTTAAAAAGCCTGACGCGGGTGCGCCAGCGTGGGTACTTACTTTCGCTGACTTGATGTCTTTGCTCTTGGCATTCTTTGTGTTGCTGTTTTCGTTCTCGGAAATGGATAAGCAAAAATTTAAAGAATTGTCTGGTTCGATGAAAGACGCGTTTGGTGTGCAGCGCGAGGTGCCGGCGTTTAAGCCGCCAATTGGTACCAGCATGATAGCGCGGGACTTCACTCCCGGCACGGTGAGGCCGACTGCAGAGAATCAAGTACGCCAAGAAGCTATGCGCGAAATGACGGATTTTGTGTCGGTCGAAGCCGATGACCAAATGTTAGATGACCTTGAAAAGGTGAAAGCGCATCTGCAATTGGAGATTAGTGAAGGTCTCGTCGAAGTTGAGAACGATGGCAATAAAGTGATTATTATTCGAATTCGTGAAAGAGGGTCATTCCCGTCTGGTAAGGCGGATCTTTCGCCAGGATTTGACGCGGTTATTGTTAAATTTGGCAACGTCTTGGATGATATTTCTGGTCAAATTGTGGTGGCGGGCCACACAGACAACCGTCCAATTCATACCGATAGATTTTATTCAAATTGGGATTTGTCATCAGCGCGAGCTGCGACTGTGATTCGCAGTATTGTTGAAAGCAGTGGTCAATCACCTGCCCGCTTTAGGGTGGCGGGGTACGCGGATACCAGGCCTATTGCTGATAATAAGACTGTCGAAGGACGGGCGAGAAATCGTCGAGTTGAGATCTTCATGTTGCGAGGAGCAACTCAGGACCCTGTGATGGGTGGCGTTGTGGGTGAATTTGAAACGTCGATGGGGGAAAACTAGTATTATTTGAGGGCTGAATAATCTTTTTAGTGCTTAAGCTGGCATTCAGTTAACTCCTGATACTTTACACTCACACAAAGGAGAAACGATGATGACAAATACTAAAGCACTAAATAGTGGAAGCCCTGCGTTGATCCGTAACGTTGCGCTGACCGTGCTGCTGATCGCCGCGGTGGCGGTGTCGCCTAAACAGGCTCATGCAGACGGCATAGAAACGGCGGCCGCAATCATGATTGGTGCGGCGGTATTGTACGCCGCGCACGACTCAAATAAAGATGATCGACATTATCGCCATGGTCATGTGCACGACAGGCGCTGTGGTCATCAGGTGGGTTATCGTGATAACTCGCACTATAATCGTTACGGTAATAACTATAGCTACAATAACGGCGGGTATCGAAATCAGCATGTCTATACTGACGTTCATACCAACCACGGCAAAAACTACTATTACCGAGACAAGAAACACAATAATGGCAAAAAGTACGGCCATGATAAGCACGATAATCGGTTTGACCGCTTCGCTCGCGATAACCATGATCGTCGTTACCAAGGTAATAATGATCATCAGGGGCGCGGAAACCTAAACGATCGTCAAAAACACAATGCGAACTACTGGAATACCCGCGTCAAGGTCAGCGATAGGCACTAAGTAAATACGCAAACCTAGTGTGGTAACACCTAAAGATAATGCCGGATTCGTTCCGGTATTTTTTTGTCTGGCAATTGATGGTCTTGCTTACCCAATTTGCTCGGTATAATGAAGGCAGACTTTGACAGCCATTTGAATAGGATGAACGATGACCACAGAACAGCTTATAGCAAAACTAAATATCGCACCGCAGCCATTTGCTGACGTTATTGCGGTGATTGATGCGGAGTATGTATTCACTCCCACCGCATTTTCTAACGGTGAGCAAAAGAACGCTGCCGGCACAAATAACGGATCCTGCAAGATTTTTGCATTTGGACTTTTACATCATTTGGGTCAGCAGGCAACGCTAAATGCCTTTGGCGATTTTTATACGCAAGATGTGCTTGCGAATCCGGGCGCTAATGATCACGCCAATATCCGCAATTTTATGCGTGAGGGCTGGGGTGGGGTACATTTTGAAGGGGACGCATTAAAACGTGCTTGAAACTCGAATACGCCCCAGTGATGGGGCGTGAAAACATAGCTTAGCTGCCAATGCTGCCCATCATCGATTGCTGGTAATTCTGGATTCCCACTTTGTCGATAAGGCTTAGCTGAGTTTCCAGCCAGTCGATGTGTTCTTCTTCAGATTCTAAAATGTCTTCCATTAGCTCGCGGCTGATATAGTCGCCAACCGATTCGCAATATTTAATACCGTCCTTGAGGTCGGGGACGGCCTTTAGCTCGAGGCTAAGGTCACACTCCAGCATTTCCTTGGTGTTTTCGCCAATCAGTAATTTGCCGAGATCTTGTAGATTAGGCAGACCTTCTAAAAATAGGATTCGTTCGATGAGCTTATCGGCGTGTTTCATTTCGTCGATTGATTCGTGATATTCGTAGTCGGCTAGCTCTTTCAATCCCCAGTCTTTGAACATCCGAGAGTGGAGAAAATATTGGTTAATCGCTACGAGTTCATTGCCGAGGGCTTTATTGAGGTAGGCAATAACCTTGCTGTCACCTTTCATGATTCCTGTCCTTTCTGCGATTAGCTATATGCGAGCGCTAAGTGTGCTTGCAGAAAGGTCTGAAAGTCAAGCTAAGTAATTGATTTATAAGGCATATAGAGAAGAGTAAAGCTAATCGTTATCAGTTGCGTTACGCGGCTGCATAACACAGATTTTCATCATAGCTGTTGAGGTAGCTATCGTACACATCGCGAGCGAGCGAGCCGCATTTTCCGCATTGGCTGGCTAATTCAAGTTGGCGACGAACCTCACGGAAGCTACCTGCGCCGCTATCTACAGCGTCGCGTATGTGCTTATCGGTAATACCTTTACAGAGACAAACGTACATTCTATTTTAAATCTCACTGGGTTCGAAATCTAATGGCAACGATAATGCAAATGAGAATGCTTGTCAATTAAGATTTTGCTGGCGATTCAATCCGCTTTTAATAGTGAATGGCTATGGTAGCGATAAGAAAATTCAATGGGATTGGCCGAGGGTGGCGTGTATGATTGCCGATCGAAACTGAGTTTTTTTCGGCATTCCTTGTCGTTTTATAAACATAAGAAACCGTCACAAACTAAGTATATTGCCTCGCTGTACAGGGTGAGATAACTAGTGAGTGAAAGTTTCTTCAACTACTAATCAGAGGTGTTTTACATGGGTGTTCTTGTAGGCAAGCCAGCTCCAGACTTCACATGCGCAGCAGTGCTTGGCAATGGTGAAATTGTTGATAGCTTCACATTGAGCGAAGCTGCCAAAGGCAAATATGCTTTGTTGTTCTTCTATCCACTAGACTTCACATTTGTGTGCCCGTCTGAGCTGATCGCATTAGATCACCGCATGGATAAATTCCGTGAGTTGGGTGTAGAGGTGATCAGTGTGTCTATCGACTCACAGTTTACCCACAATGCATGGCGTAACACGGCAATCAAAGACGGCGGTATTGGCCCTGTGACTTACACTATGGCCGCTGACGTTCGTCACGACATTTGCCGCGCTTACGATGTTGAAGCTGAAGGCGGTGTTGCATTCCGTGGCGCGTTCTTGATCGACAAAGCTGGTTTGGTTCGCTCACAGTTGATCAACGATCTGCCTCTTGGCCGCAATGTGGATGAATTGGTGCGCCTGGTTGAAGCACTACAATTCCACGAAGAGCATGGCGAAGTATGCCCAGCTGGCTGGAATAAAGGCGATAAGGGCATGAATGCCTCTCCAGATGGCGTTGCTGCTTACTTGGCTGAGAATTCAGATAAGCTGTGATGAGATAGTCGGGCGTCGGAAGTCGGACGTCAGATGCTAAAACGAAAAAGCCCGATGCGTACCACGCATCGGGCTTTTTTCATCCGACGCCCAAGCTCAGACGTCCGACCAAATTTCGCAATTAAGCGAAATTAGCCGCAGCAAATTCCCAGTTCACCAAATTCCAAAAGCCTTCCAAGTATTTTGGACGGGCATTGCGGTAGTCGATGTAGTAGGCGTGTTCCCATACGTCGGCGGTAAACAGTGGCGTTTGACCTTCGCGGGCAATTGGGGTGTCAGCATCATCGGTATTAACGATTTCTAAGCTGCCATCGGTGTTTTTAACAAGCCACGTCCAGCCTGAGCCAAAGTTGCCGACGGCCTTGCCGTTAAATGCGGTTTTGAATTCGTCAAAAGAACCAAACGCCTTATCGATAGCAGCAGCCAGGTCGCCAGTTGGCGCGCCGCCGCCATTTGGGCTTAGGCTATTCCAATAAAAAGTGTGGTTCCAAACTTGGGCGGCTTGGTTGAATAAAACGCCACTAGACGTCTTGATGATGTCTTCGAGTGATTTACCCTCGTACTCGCTGCCTGGCACTAGTTCGTTTAATTTGGTCAGGTAGGCGTTGTGGTGTTTGCCGTGGTGGAAGTCGAGGGTTTCGGCAGAAATATGCGGCTCTAGCGCGTCTTTTGCGTAGGGTAGAGCAGGTAGTTCAAAAGCCATGTGATTCTCTCCTGAGTATGGTTTTGTGTAGTAAAACGGTTAAATGTTGCACCTGATTTACATGATGCTGCGCTGACATTTCACTGTTGGTCGTGAATTAATCCAGCAAAATCAGGGCCAACGCCAGCCGCCTAATTGCTGCCAGCGATTGACGATCTGGCAAAATAATTCGGCGGTTTTAAAGGCATCGTAAGCAGCGCTGTGAGCTTCGCTATTGTTGAAGTCAATATCGGCTAACTGACAAGCTCTAGCTAACACGGTATGGCCGTAGGCAAGTCCCGAAAGACTGGCGGTGTCCATTACCGAAAAGGGGTGGAAGGGATTACGTTTGATATTGCTACGTTCAATGGCGGCCAATACAAAGCCGAGATCGAAGTGCGCATTGTGCCCCACCAGCACCGCACGGGTGCACCCATTAGCTTTTACTTGTTGGCGAATTCGCTTCATTAGCTCGCCCATGACAGTCACTTCTTTTTGTGCCTGTCGTAATGGGTTATGGGGATCAATGCCGGTAAATTCAAGGGCGGCGGGTTCTAAATTTGCGCCCTCGAAAGGTTCTACGTGGTAGCTCACGGTGTCGTCGGGCTCTAACTGGCCAGAGTCATCCATGCGTAAAAACGTAGCGGCAATTTCGAGAACCGCGTCGGTTTGGCAGTTGAAGCCGCCGGTCTCGACGTCGATAACCACCGGTAGGAAGCCTCTAAAGCGCTGCGCAATCATCGATTTTTCATCGCTGAAATCCATATTAGTCTCAGGCTAGCTGCCAGTGCAGTTGTTCACCGCCACGCAGTGGGTAAATGGTGTCGGTGCCGAGCGGAAGTAGCTCTGGTGCGGTCCAACTTTTTTTCTGCAAAATAATTGAGTCACTATTGCGGGGCAAGCTGTAAAAATCGGGCCCGTAAAAGCTGGCGAAAGCTTCGAGTTTGTCGAGTTTTCCTGCTGTTTCAAAGGCTTCGGCATAAAGCTCAATTGCTGCGTAGGCGGTATAGCAGCCAGCGCAGCCGCAGCTGGTTTCTTTGCGATTGCGGGCATGCGGAGCAGAGTCTGTGCCCAAGAAAAATTTAGGGCTGCCAGAGCTTGCAGCGGCAATGAGTGCTTGCTGATGCGTGTTGCGCTTAAGAATGGGTAGGCAATAGTAGTGCGGGCGAATGCCGCCGGCCAGCATGTGATTGCGGTTGTACAGCAAGTGGTGGGCGGTGATGGTCGCCGCAACCTTATCTCCAGACTCGCTCACAAACTGAGCCGCGTCAGCGGTCGTAATATGTTCAAGGACTAGTTTCAACGCTGGAAATTGCTTGCAGATATGTCGTAGATATCGGTCGATGAATTGCGCTTCACGATCAAAAATATCGATCTCGGCGTCGGTGACTTCGCCGTGAACAAGCAGCGGTAAACCGTGCTTTTCCATGCTTTCTAGCACCGGATAGAGCTTTTCGATGTTGGTAACACCGGAGTCTGAGTTAGTCGTTGCGCCGGCGGGGTAAAGTTTTGCAGCGTAGACCACGTCTGAGGCCGCCGCGGCGGCAATGTCTTCTGGTTGGGTGTTGTCGGTGAGATATAGCACCATCAAAGGCTGAAGCTTGTGGCCAGTTGCTGGGAGCGCTTGTTCAATGCGCTGCTGATATGCCCTTGCCTCGGCAAGATTGCGTACCGGCGGCGTCAAGTTTGGCATGACGATTACGCGACCGAAATAGCGGCTCGCGTCGGCTACGGTATGGCGTAAAACCTCGCCGTCTCGCAAATGGATATGCCAGTCGTCGGGGCGGGTAATTTCTAGGGTTTGCATGCTGAGCCTTAGTGCTAGCGTCCACCGGTCACCCGTTTTGGGTCGGCTTTTGGAGGCGTGATCTTAGGTCGAGAATGCTACAGTAATTTGCAGGGTGTATAAACACCTGCCGCGCTGGAACGGCGGGTGTTTATGCCCGTATGGTGGCTTTACTTGGGCGGTGGTGTCGATTTGGCGGCGCTGAATGTCAATTCATCGCCATTGGCCGTGAGGATGCTGCCGCCCACGCCGGGAACGCTCATTAAATCATCGGCACTGCGAATGGGGCCTTTTTCTTCGCGGTAGCGAATAATGGCCTCGGCGCGTTTAGGGCCAACTCCCTTCAAGGTTTGTAGCTCTTCGGCACTGGCGGTATTGATATCCATTGCGTTCGCGCTATTAAAGAAAGCGAGTGACAACAGTAGGGCGAACAAAAAACGAGGTGCCGTGAAACGGCAAAGAAAGTATTTCATCGTAAAAATCCTTTTCAAGATGAAGTGTTTAAGGGTAATTGTGCAGGTGCACCATCTGGCGCACCTGTTTCAATCATAGAGCATGTCGATAATTATGCAAAGTCGGCAATACTCTCTGTTTAGCGAACTTTAATCTCTGTCCATAGTTTGTTGATTAAGCGGCGTTGTTTTGCATTGCGCGCAGCCACTGTTTCTAGGGTCTTTTGTACTTCGTCGTTGGGGAAAATAGCAGAGATTTTTAAAATCTCGGGCTCGATAAACGGTGTGGCAGCAGCGTTGGGGTTGCCGGTACCGACGACATTGGTCAGTTCGGCGGCGTTTTCTGGTGCCATCATAAAGTTAATGAATTGCAGCGCTAATTCAGGGCTGCGGGCTTTTTTCGGAATAACCATATTGTCCAAGGCCAACACTGCGCCTTGTTTTGGCAGTACGAAGTTCACACTGAAGTCACGGCCAGCATCCGCGGCATCGACGCGAGCCTGGAACATATCGCTAGAGTAGCCGTGAGCAACCCAAATATTGCCAACGGTTAGCTCTTTTATATAGCTTGATGAGTTAAACGCAGCCCAGTAGGGTTTGGCTTTTAAGATCAAAGCCTGCGCTTCTTTTAGGTGTTTTTCGTCGTTGTCATTAATCGAGTAGCCCAGGTATTTAAGCGCCGCGCCGAATAGTTCTTCCGAATCATCCATAACGGTGACTTTACCCTTTATTTTTTCCAGTACCGCTGGGTCAAAAATAATGGACCAGTCACTTGGGTCGATGCCTAGCTCAGCGATTTTTTCTTCGTTATAGCCGATTAACGTGGTGGTGAATGCGTAAGGCAGTGAGTAGATGTTGCCTGGGTCGTAAGCTTTATCTAAAAAGCCCTTGGCGGTATTGCCAAGATTGCTCAGCTTACTTTTATCTAGTGGTAGCAAAAAGCCCTGTTTTACCAGCGCCTCAACGGCGTTTTGGGTGGGAATAACCACGTCGTAATCACCGGCGCCAGCCAGCAGCTTTGCCATCATTTCTTCGGTGGCTGAGAAGTAGTCTTGCACTACTTTGCAGCCACATTGTTCTTCAAAACGGGTGACAGTATCTTCGGCGATATAGTCGTTCCAATTAAACAAGTGTAACGCTTTCTCGGCCATAGCAAATTGCGAAACGCACAGCACAAAACAGCACAGTATCTTTTTCACGGTAGCATCCTTTATATAAGGGTTAGGTAAAGGGTATAGCGGCTTAGTTTCTCAACACCATTGGTGAGATTCGGGAAAGCGCGGTGATCAGTACCAGCGTCACCAGCATAAGCAAGGTGGACACCGCGTTGACTTCAGGAGTGACAGCAATTTTCACCATGGAATAGATCTCCAGTGGCAACGTTGAGCTGCCAACCCCTGCAGTAAAAAACGTAATTACAAAATCGTCAATAGAAAGTGTAAATGCCATCATGCCGCCAGCGATAATGCCGGGCTTTAACAGCGGTAAAGTGACCAGGCGAAACGCTTGTAGTGGCGTTGCCCCGAGATCGCGGGCAGCTTCCACTAGGCTTTGATCCATGCCTGATAGCCGAGATTGCACCGCCAGTGCGACAAAGCCGATACAGAAACTAACATGGGCGAGAATGATTGAGGTCATCCCCAGTGTGGCATTGAAGAGGATGAACATTAGCAGCAGGCTTACCCCGATTAAAATATCGGGCATGGCAATGGGCCCAAGTACTAGTGCCGACAACCATTTTTGGCGGAAACGGTAAATAGAGAGTCCGGCCAATGTGCCTAGCACGGTCGCCAGCAACGCGCTGATTGTGGCGATGATCAGAGAGTTTGCCGCAGCGTGCAGAATATCTCCGTTCTGAAATAGCTTGTGGTACCACTTCCAAGTAAAGCCGACCCACTCGGCGTTGAGTTTTGAGTCGTTAAAGGAAAACAGCACCACGACGGCCAACGGCACATATAGAAACAGATATACCAGGCTGCCGGCGGCGATCAGAAATTTGCTGGGATAAGCGCTATTTCTTGCCATTGTTTTCTCCAGCGGGACTGCCCAACTTGGCGGCAACTAGCACCAGTACTAGCGTGATTGCGGTGAGGACTAAGGAAAGTACACTGCCAAATGGCCAGTCGCGGGATTCAACAAACTGCTGCTTAATGACATTGCCAATCATGATGCCGTTGGTGCCGCCGAGCAGGTCGGGAATGGCAAAAATCCCCAGCGATGGGATAAATACCAGCACCGCCCCAGCGTAGATGCCGGGCAGAGACAGCGGCCAGGTAATTAACCAAAAACATTGAAATCGATTGGCGCCTAGGTCTTGTGCCGCATCGAGCAAGCGATTGTCGTGTTTTTCTAAATTGGCATACAAGGGCAGAATCATAAAGGGCAGGTGGACATATACCAGGCAGACAACGACCGCCGTACTGCTAAACATGAGGGAAATAGGTTCTAGACCGAGGCTGCTCGTAACGGCGTTCAATGCAGCAGTGAGTGCGCCTTGTGGGCTGAAAATAATCATCCACGCGTATATACGCACTAAAAAATTGCTCCAGAATGGGAGTATGACGAGCAGTAGCAATAAATCGCGATAGCGCTTTTGACTGCGCGCAATCATTAAGGCAATCGGATACGCCATTAGCACGCAAATTAAGGTTGTTACGAGTGCGTAGGCCAGCGACTTAATCAGTAAGCTAAGGTAAATGTCGGTCTCAAATAGGCGCTGCCAGTTCTCGAGTGTGAGGTCGAGGGTAATGCCGCCGTCGTCAATGTAATACCACGGCGCTAAGCCACCGTATTCACCCGAGAATCGAAATGAGGCGAATAGCATCATTAAGCTGGGGACGGCAAAAAACAGTAGCAAATAAAGTCCCGGCGGCAGGGAGAGTAAAATGCGGCTGAGTCGTTCAGCTCGGTTTAGGGCGGCGGTGAAGAAAGTGCTCACTAGTCAGCGTACCAAGTGGCCGGCGTCAGTGCGCCAGGCAATTTGCACGGCGTCACCGGTATCGAAGAGTCTAGTGCGACCCGGTGCGTCATTGGCTAGCATGGCTTCAATTAATACGCCGTTGGCGAGTTCGATGATGTAAACCGTGACGTCGCCTAAATACAACATGTCGTGGACCTGGCCGCTAAACAATACCTCGTTGTCGTCAGCGACGAGCTGGGCCGCCAACCTAATTTTCTCTGGTCGAAGGGTGAGGGCGCAGTTGTCGCCTGCTAAAAATTTTATTTCAGGATTTGTGCAAACATCGAGTTCGCCTAAACCCTTAATTGCTATGCGCAGATTTTTTTCGCCGGTCGCAACGACGGTGGCATCGAGTAAATTACATTGGCCAATAAAATCTGCTACAAAGCGGTTGTCTGGGCAGCTGTAGAGCACAGAGGGCTCGTCAATTTGGCTGATTTCCCCTTTGTTCATCACTGCAATGCGATGCGACAGCGCTAGTGCCTCGCCTTGGTCGTGGGTGACATAAACAAAGGTGATGCCAATTTCTTTTTGCAGGTTAATAAGCTCAATCTGCATTTGCTCTCGTAATTTTGCATCCAGTGCCGACAGCGGTTCGTCTAGTAGCAGCAGTCTCGGGCGATTTACCAGGGCGCGGGCGATAGCGATACGCTGCTTTTGGCCACCGGAAAGCTCATCGGGGTAGTGGTTTGCCTTATCGGGTAGGCGCACATCCTCAAGGATTTCGCGCACCATCGCATCAATGACGGGTTTGGCTTTTTTGGCCATCCGCAGTGGAAAGGCGATATTTTCCGCCACGGTCATATGCGGAAACAGCGCGTAGCTTTGGAATACCGTATGGACTGGGCGTTGTTCCGGCGTCAGCGCAGTAAGAGATTTGCCGTCGAGTAAAATCTCGCCGTTGTCTGCTTGATCAAAGCCGGCAATGAGCCGCAGTAGCGTGGTTTTGCCGCAGCCAGACGGGCCGAGCAGGGTGAAGAACTCACCCGCTTCAATATGCAAGCTCACCTTGTCTAAAGCCACAAAGTCGCCAAAACGGCGCGAAACATCAATGATTTCTAACACTGCTAGGGGGGCTTCCGTGGCGGTTTGCGTTGGTCGCTATTTTTTTCCGTTGATGGCCTCCACGTCAATAGCTTTTATTGCCGGTTTGCAGATTGATTTTGACTATATTTGACGTCTTGCAACGCGGCATGGCGCGGCGGCGTAAAGATCGGTAAAATGGCGGTCTTTTTCATCCCGTAGGCGTGGCGTTTTACGGGGCTTCAGCGGAGTGTGTAATGTCGGATATCAACAAGGTTGTGTTGGCCTATTCAGGTGGCCTCGATACCTCGGTTATTGTCAGGTGGCTACAGGATACCTATAAGTGTGAGGTGGTCACGTTTACCGCCGATATCGGCCAGGGCGAAGAAGTGGAACCTGCCCGAGCTAAGGCTAAGGCACTGGGTGTCCAGGAAATTTACATCGACGACCTTCGTGAAGAGTATGTCCGTGATTTTGTTTACCCCATGTTTCGCGCCAATGCGATCTATGAGGGCGAGTATTTGCTGGGTACCTCTATTGCCCGCCCGCTGATCGCCAAACGCTTGATCGAAATTGCCAACGAAACGGGAGCGGATGCGATTTCTCACGGCGCAACCGGCAAGGGCAACGATCAGGTCCGTTTTGAGCTGGGTGCATACTCGCTCAAACCCGGCATAAAGGTTATTGCGCCCTGGCGTGAATGGGACTTGACGTCTCGTGAAACCTTGATGGCCTATTGTGCCGAGCGCAATATCCCCGTCGATTTTGCCGGTAAAAAGAAAAAGTCTCCTTATTCAATGGACGCCAATTTACTGCATATCTCCTACGAGGGCGGTAATTTGGAAGATCCCTACTGGGAGCCAGAAGAAGATATGTGGCGCTGGAGTGTCAGCCCTGAGGCGGCACCAGATACGCCAACCTATATTGAATTAGGCTACGAAAACGGTGATCCAGTGACCTTGAATGGCGAAGCATTGAGCCCAGCCACCATGTTAGCGGCGCTGAATAAAATCGGCGGCGACAACGGTATCGGTCGTTTAGATTTGGTTGAAAACCGCTATGTTGGCATGAAGTCGCGGGGCTGCTATGAAACCCCCGGCGGCACTATTATGCTGCGTGCGCATCGCGCAATGGAGTCAATCACGCTAGATCGCGAGGCGGCGCATTTGAAAGATGAGCTAATGCCCCGTTATGCAAAATTGATTTATAACGGGTACTGGTTTAGCCCTGAGCGCCGTATGCTGCAAGCTGCAATCGATGAGTCGCAGGCTTTCGTGAACGGTGTTGTTCGCTTGAAACTCTATAAGGGTAATGTGGTCGTAGTGGGTCGGAAATCAGATAATTCGCTGTTCGACGAAGCAATTGCTACCTTTGAAGATGATGCCGGCGCCTACAATCAAAAAGATGCAGAAGGCTTTATCAAGCTTAATGCACTGCGCCTGCGAATCGCTGCGAATAAAGGTCGCTCGCAGCTGTAAGCGTCGTAAGTAAAAGGGGCGACGCAGCCCCTTTCTGCTTTTAATGAAGATAAGAATACATTAGGGGCTGGGGTTTCCGGTCGTTACGCTTAGGTTTCGGTGCCGATCGTGCACCGGCTGAATTTGCAAAATGGGACGTTATTGATGACTTTTTTTGAACCGCAGATGTACGCACGTAGGCTTCAGGTTCTGTCGCTAGCCATTGGTATTACGGCAATTGCAGCCTGTAGCGGCGACGGTAATAGGTCCCGGGGATTTAGCGGCACAGAGCCTAATTCCAGGCAGTTTAATATCACTGAAAGTTTGGCGACGGTGTCTTTTGCTGGCGGTGATACTTTGAGCCTGACAGAAAACTATGGCAGCGGTGCGTTTCGACCCGTAAATGGATCGAATGACGTGTTCTACACCATTAGTGACCGTGGCCCAACTATCGACTGTGCAGACAGTCAAGCGGCTATTGGTGTTGCCAATTTCTGCGGTGCCAACACCGGATCTATATTTGCGATTCCTAGTTATGTTCCTAAAATCATCAAGTGGCAGCTCAGTGGTATCGGTACAGCATTGAAGCTTGAACAAACCGAAGTGATTACCTTGAAGGGTGGTAGCAACGGTGTTGAGCTTAATGGTCTGCCCAATAGCTTTAGCAATGCGAGCAATGAGAAGGCCTTTGGCCCCAGCGGGATAGAGTTGCAGCCAAGCCCAAGCGGTGTCGATCCAGAGGCGATTGTTCAACTCGACAATGGTAAATTTTGGATTGCCGAAGAAAACGGCCCTAGCTTGCTGCTGGTCGATGTTGATGGTCGGGTTTTACAGCGACAAGTGCCAGCGGGTTCTGCCTTTGATCTCGGCGGTGCCAATTACACCGTTAGTGATGCAATTTTACCGGCGATTTTTTCCCGTCGTAAAATAGATCGTGGTATTGAGGCTCTCGCCTTAAGCCCAGATAACAAATTTTTGTATTTTATTATGCAAAGCGCCTTGGAGAATCCAGATAGTGCTGCCGCGGACAGTTCGCGAAATGTGCGAATCGGTAAGATCGAGCTTAATAGTGACGGCACGCCGAATGCGATGGTGGGAGAGTATCTATATCGACTAGATCCCAGCTCGAACTACGGTATCAAGTCAGATAATAGCGGTGATCTCGATGGCAATGGCGATTTTCTTGCCCAAAGTGAAGTGACTATTAATGAGGCCATTGCGCTCGCTGAAGATTACCTGGTGGTGGTTGAGCAAGCCAAGACAGTGAGTAAATATTTTCGAATCAATCTAGCAAATGCCACCAATATTCTTGGCACCAGCGCGGATACTTTTGGTATTTCGCCAAGTGTGGAGGAGCAGGAAAATCCTTCAGGTATTAAGTTTGTCACCAAGCAGCTTGGCTTTGATTCTCTGACGATGCCGCTGCCAGACAATATCGAGCCGCTGGCCGAAAATATTGAAGGTATGGCGCTGTTGGATTCTAATTTCGCGGTATTGCTGAACGACAACCAATACGGCATTTATGATGATGCAAGCATTGCTAAAGTATTGCCAATAGGTTCATTTGTTGTGCAGTCATCCGCGCCGCTTGAGCCTTCGCTAGACTACGAAAATTCCGCATCTTACATGCGTGACGACAGTAATTTCGGTTCAAATGCGGCGACGTCAGTGGTTGCCGATAGCGCTAGTGAGCAAATGTTTGTTGTCAATAATCAGAGTAATTCTGTCGATGTATGGGATATCTCTGAGCCTCTAACGCCACCGGTAAATAGTACAGAGCTCAATCTTGTGGCTGCTGCCAATGATGCCGGCATCAGTATCGGTGCGCCGAAATGGGTGACTATTGGCGGTGGCTATGTCGCAGTGGCGATTAATAATGTTAACCCGCAGGCCAACGGTATTCTGGCCTTGTACGATCTTGAAGATCTGAGTTTGGTTAGCACTTATACCGTAGGTGCCGCACCCAAGATGGTCATTTTCGACGCCCTGTCGACTATTATTGCCGTTGCGAACGAAGGTGTCCCTAGTGGTGATTATAGTTCTGATCCGGTTGGTTCGGTGACTATTATCGATATCTCAGACGGTGTTGAAACTCCGACGTTGACGACCATTGGGTTTGAAGATTTCAATGTGGGTGGCAGTAAAACTTTGCCAGCTGGTGTTCGAATTTTTGGTGCCAACAACCCATCAGTGGCACAAGATTTGGAGCCGGAGCATATTGCAGTTTCACTAGACAATAATAAATTGTTTGTGACGCTTCAGGAAAATAATGCGGTAGCCGTCATTGATATTGCAGGACTGAGTATTGATCGTATTATCCCGCTCGGAAGTAAAGATTTTGGCGTAGCTGGTAATGAGCTAGACGTTAATGACGACGGTAATATTGATATTCGAACCTGGAGTGGTGTTTACGGGATGTATCAGCCCGATGGTATTGCCGCTTACCGCTTCGGAAATAAAAACTACTTTGTTACCGCCAACGACGGGAAGGTTCGAGCAAACTCTGCCTTTAATGAAGCCGTTCGCGCGCAAGACGCTGATGGCTTCGCGAGTTCTGCAGAGATAGATCCATCTAATCCAAGCGCATTTGCTGCTCAGGACGGCAGCCAGTTAGGTCGTTTGTTTATCAGTAGTGAAGCGGGTGACACGGATAACGACGGTGATATTGACGAGATAACGGCCTTTGGGGCGCGCTCGTTTTCTATCTGGAGTGAAGATGGAAAATTGATGTACGATTCCGGCGCTGATCTGGCGAAAATCACCCAAAACCTTCCGAATAATGGCTTTAATGATCTCGATCAGGGTAGTGACGAGAGCGGCGCTAAGCCCAAAAGTATTTCTCTATTATCCAGTTTAAATCGCATATACGCGTTTGTGAGTTTAGAGCGCACTGGCGGTATTGCGGTTTACGATATCACTTCACCACTGGGTGTGCAGTTTATCCAGTATGTGAATAATCGTTTTGATAACAGTGCTGGAGTGACAAAGGATTTCGGCGCCGACGGTACGGCGGTGTTTTTCTTGGATAGTAAAGCCTATTTAGTAATCGCCAATGCTATGTCTGGCAATGTCCGGGTTATCGAAGTCGACCCAGGTGTAGAAGCAAGCGAGTAAGACTTTCACGCTTAATCTAAAAACCGCCTTGCTAGCAAGGCGGTTTTTTTTTGCCCCTTTCGGCTTAGCGCAAAATTATTAGTTCTTTGCGGGCCGCTTTTGCAATTTGCGCTGTAAGGTTCGTCGATGCATGCCGAGTTGGCGCGCAGTTTCTGAGATATTGCCGTCGTTTTCTGCCAGTACCCGCTGAATATGTTCCCACTCGATTCTATCTAAAGAAGGTGGGCTAAGTGTCTCTGTGGGTGTTTCATCTTGGATTGGGTGGTCGTCAAAGGCGGCGAGGATTTCTCTGGTACCGGCAGGTTTTTGCAAATAGTTGTTGGCCCCCATTTTGATGGCGTCGACGGTGGTGGCTATGCTTGAATAACCTGTCAGGACGATCATTCGCAACTTGGGGAAACGCTGGCGCAGTATGGGAATAAGGCTTAGGCCTGAGCGGGTTTCTAATTTTAAATCGATAACCGCTTTGTCTGGTGTGAACACTTCGCATCTCTGTAGTGCTTCGTCGACGCTATGAGCTACTTCGACTATGTAGCCACGGCGTTTTAGTGAACGACTCAGCGTAGTACTAAAGGTGATGTCGTCGTCGACTAATAAAAATTTCTCAGAGTTTTGACTCATGCCTGCCTCTGTATTTTTTCCAGTGGTAGTATTAATTCCACTTGGCTGCCACCGCCATCCCGCTGCTGCCAGCTTAATGTGCCACCGTAGCGATTAGCGGTTGCGTGGCTGAGGAATAAGCCCAATCCGCGACCTTTCCCTTTTGTGCTAACAAATGCCTTGGTAAACATAGCTGCTTGTTCAGCGCTAAGGCCGGGACCGCGATCTTTGATAGAAAATATGAGTTCGCTATTGGTATGTCGTAATTCCAAGTGAATATCACCGGGGCTGACATCGGCAGCATTATTTAATAAATTTAGGATCGCTTGGCTAACTGTGCCATCAAGCCGTAACTGCAGTGCTGCAGTCTCGTTGCCGATTGACGTTCTCAGTTCGCAAGCGGGGCGCAATATCTGCCAGCGCTCAGTTATCTCAGTTAAATAAACTCCGGCATCAACTGAGAAAACTTCTCCCTCACTTAGGTCGCGGGCAGTGCTTACTAATTTGTTTAAAATGTCTTTGCAGTGATCGAGCTGCTGTTCTAATAAGAGAATGTCGTCGGCGTCTTCAGCGTTTTTCTGCTCTGCTAAATCTTCCAGTATCACTTTCATCGTTGATAGTGGCGTGCCGAATTCATGGGCGGTCCCAGCGGCGAGAGTGGCAACTGCTAGCATTTGTTCATCTTGCAGGCGATGTTCGCGGCTGCGCGCCAACTCGTTTTCGCGCTGCCGCAAGCGGTGAGCCATTTTGAAAACAAAGTAGCTAATCAGTAGCGCGCTAACCAGGAAACTTGCCCACATGCCAAGTATGTGAGTATTGGGCGATGCGCCGTGCTGGTGTTGGAGCGGTGATAGCGCTTCTAAAGGGATAAAGAAAAATAGCAGTAAACTATAGGCCGCACAGGCGAGTATGCTTAGTGTCCATGCATAGGCCCATGGCAGGGTTGCGGCAGAAATGCACAGTGGCACCAGTAAATAGGAAATAAAAGGGTTGTTGGCGCCACCAGAGAAATAAAGCACCGCACTAAAGCCAATAGTATCTACGCATAAGTGGACAAATAACTCGATATCCGTCACGGGCCAGCTGCGAAAACTGCGCCACCAGCTGAAGACCGCAAATACCGAAATTGCTGCAAGCAGCAATTTAAGCGTGACGTAGGGCAGCAGCCAGCCGAGCTGCGCCTCTGCGTAAAATACCGCGGCAAACTGACCGGCGATGACCAGACTGCGTATTATGCACAGGCCACGTAAGTTAGCTGTGTTTGGGTTTAAGCTCACGTTTTGTTGTGCTATGGCGATCATGAATATATTCAATGCTTGTTAAATAATAATAATAAGTATACGCGGGTCTTGCTAATAGCGACGAGCTTTGACTGCGACACTTTGTCGCATCCTGCACTATGCACGGTTTCGGCGACCTCGTTTGCCAGCATCCTCAAAGTGAGGATTTGATTAGCTTGCGCTTGTAATTTATGTAATTAAAAGCGCATTGCGGCTGTAATTATCGGTGTAAACAAGGATAATTCTTGGCTGTTTTTACCGCTATGAGCACTGCCCGATGTCGCGCAAACTATTTGTTTCTATTCATCTCTATCTTGCTGCTTTCTTTTCTCCCGTCGTCATCATCATGGCCGTGTCCGGTGGTTTGTATCTGTTAGATTACGAAGGTGAAGTGATCCGAACTGAAGTCGGTCATGTTGCCAGTGCCAAACTAGATGCTAGTAGTCACACATTAAGCAGTGATGTTGTTGCAGTCCTAGCTGCGCTCAATATTCGTACTCGGGTAGAAGAGGTCCGAGTGCGCGGCGATAATTTTTATACTCGCCCATCTAGCCGACAAAATTATACCCTGAGGCAGACTGAGTCGGGCGTTGATGTTGAGGTCGCGAACCCCGATTTGCAGGCAGCGATGATGGAGCTCCACAAAGGTCATGGCCCTAAAATAGCCGTTTTATTTGAAAAAATATTTGCCCTAGGTTTGGTGTTGATCATGCTCACCGGCCTCTATTTAGGCTGGATGTCGCCAATGTATAAACGCAAAACCTTGTTGATCAGTGGTTTGGGGTTATTTGTATTTGCTAGCTTGATTCTTTTCTGATTATAAAATGGCAAAAGCAGAACGATATTTTTCTTAGCGGCCGCTAGGCCGCGGCTCCGCTATCAGTGCTGTCTTTTTATTATTTTGCTTGAACCAAACTGAGTCATAAATCGCCTGTCGATTGCATCCTTCCAGCGCCAAACCCAATTGCCTTGCAAGGCGGGCCAAAACCGTCGATAAGCAATAGCCGACTTTCCGCCTAGGGCAAGGATACTTAAGAAATCCCGCTGAGGGTGATGGGAGTGTAGTGGCTTACCTTGCAGTGCCCGTTGTAAGTTGTTGAACAGCACGGGGCCTTGTCGAACTGCGAACACCCCAGCGTGCGGGCGCGGGTGACGTGTTTGCTGCGCTATATCTCCCGCCGCAAACACGTAGGGGTGGCTGCGCGACTGCAAAGTATCTTCAATTGATATGAAACCATGGATATCCGTTGCTAAACCTGAGGTTTTCGGCCAGCTAGGTGCGGCTGCATGGGTGCATAAAACGATGAAGTCAGCGGGAATCCGCGTTGTTCCTGTGCAGTGAATTTCGCCTTTACTGAGTTTTGAAACATGGCAGTTTCTGTGAAGATAGATATTCGCCTTTTCTAAGGCGGTCTCGCAGCGCTTGCGAATTCGGTGGGGAAAGTCCTTTAAGGCTTGGTTTCCACGAAACACCAGATGAAGTGTCACCGGAACTGAGATCGACTGGCGCTCAGAAATCGCATGACGCATGGCTAAGACCAGCTCGACCCCCGCTGAACCCCCGCCAACGATAGCGATGGACTGTTTGGTATTTGCATTGTCTAGCTCTTGCAGTATGTGTTGCCAGCGCGGATAGAACTCGCTGATTGGCTTTACAGCTGTGGCGAACTCCGTTGTGCCAGGGATATGTAAATCGGGTGTAATGCCGCTGTTAATTGACAGCCAATCAAATACTTTTACAGCTGCGCCATTACTAATCTGTAATTCCTTATTGCGCAGGTCGATTTGGCTGACGCTGCCTTGAATCAATTTCGCGCCTGCGAAGTGGCATAGTTCCGCTAAATCTATATGCGTTTTATTCATCTGGTAATGACCGGCAATAAGTCCAGGCAGCATACCGGAGTAGGGCGTATGTTGTTGCGGTGAGATGAGTGTGAGGCTAACGCCCTTGATTGGATTACGTCCCCACAACTTCAGTACTTGAACGTGTGCGTGACCACCGCCGACGAGAACGAGTTCTTGAGTACTCTTGTTAGGGGGAGGTGCTGTCATAAAGTCTTATGCACAAACCGTGTTTGGGATAGATCGGAGTGTAAATTTAATACGCGAGTCATGTAAGTAGTAATCGGGATATCGGCAAAGAGGTCTTTGATGCGAAGCTGATTGATGGAACCTTTGCTTATTGTCCTGTTAAGCCTTGAATGACTCACCGGGCTAGTGAATTGTTGCCGGCGCAGCTAGCAATACGCCGGGCGTAAGCTACCATGATATTTGCACGTAAAGATTAAGGCGAGCTTAGCGTGGCCGGGCTAGAGGAGAGGCTTTAGCGACGAAAGGGATGATTAAGGCTGGGATGGTATCGGTTAAAGCCAGGGGCCTAGTTTAAGCGATGGGTGGGTGGTTTGATGCGGCGCCAAACTTGTTGGAATTAATGTCTTTAGGGGCAAAAGAACTCGTCGCTCTTCCATGTCTTAGGGCACGTACTCTAGCGTGCTATTTAGGCACAGTTCGGTCAGTTTCCGTGATAGGACGGCTTAAATGCTGAATAAAAAATTCATTCAAGTATTTTGCACATATGACGTTATATAAGGAAAGCGCCCCTTGCGTTTGTGAAATATAGCACGGGTATGGGATATGGAGTCACCGACACCGCGGGACAATGTTTTGAGCAATCCACGCATGTTAAAAAGGACTAAAAGACACCCCAAGAGACAATGGCATTTGTCCTCGCTGTTCATTCTTGCGACGGTATTTAGCGGTTATAGCCATGCTGATGTAGTCCGCAGTGAGGCTAATGAAGCCGGGGTGATGGTGATCAGGAATGCGGATGTTAAGTCGGGTGAGCTAAATTTAGCTGACTTGCGGGCGATATTTGCCGTTCGTAAGCGGAGCTGGGACAACAAGGCTCCGATCAAGGTGTATGTTCTTCCAGATAATCACGAGCTTCATCAGCGGTTTTGTAAATCAGTACTGAAAGTCTACCCCTATGTACTCCGCGAACAATGGGATCGCTTGCTGTTTAGTGGAACCGGAATTCCGCCAATTACGGTAGGAAGTGAAGAAGAACTCATTGCTCTGGTTAATGCGACCTCAGGGGCAATAGGTTATGCCGCAGTGGATACTCAAAAAGGCATGCCATCTATAGAAAAAATCCCGCCAAAAAGTTCAGAACTAGAATCTGAAGCGAGTACAAAATGATGCCATATTTATATAGAAAATACTGTCGACCCGCAGTGGTTTTCCTCGCTGCCTTAATCGGTTCGAGCCTGAGTTGCGCTGACGAAAATACTGATTTGCAGTTTCACGGCTTCTTGTCTCAGGGGTATCTACTCAGTGATGGCAACAACTTCTATGGTAATAGCCTGAGGGGAAGTACCGACTACACAGAGGCCGGTATTAATAGCACGTGGAGGGCAAGTCCCACACTGAATTTTGCAGGTCAAATCATTAGCCGCGACGCCGGGAATACCGATAATGGTGACGTTAAGGTAGATTTTTTATTCGCCGATATAAAAACCTTTGAAAGTGATGCGTCAGGCCTAGGGTTTCGGCTTGGTCGCGTTCGCAATGCCTTTGGTTTGTACAATGATACTCGCGACGTTCTTTTTACTCGTCCTACCATTTTAATGCCGCAGGCAGTTTATTTTGAGGGAAATGGCTTTCGCGAATTGTTTTTTGCTAGCGATGGCGTTCAGCTCTACAGTTATTGGGATTCGGATGAAAATTCGACAAATTTTAGCTTCACACTTGGGCGGGACAAGAGTCTCTCGGCAGATATCCTGAGGAATTTATTTGGACCCAGCGCATCGCTAGTTCATAAAGCTGAGTTCAAGACTCCTATATTTATGCAGCTTCTCCATTCCAGGAATGGCGGGGACAGTAAATTTGCGTTCTCAATGTTGAATGTCCATCTTGATTTACATTCGAATTCCAGTTTTTTCTCGGATATTACCCTCGACGCCAGTGGCTATGTTTTCTCTGCGCAAAAAAACCTCGCAACCTGGACCTTCACCGCAGAGTACAGTTTATTAAGCACTGAGTTTAGGACGTCGCTAGGGAATGAGGTCAACGAAATTGAATCGGCGTATCTGCAGGCGCAGTATCGTGTTCGCCCGGACTTTACCTTGACTAGCCGTTATGAGTACATCGTGCTGGATCGAGATAATCGCAGCGAAACAGATGGTCACCATCTTGTGTTTGGTGCGCGCTGGACACCATCACCAAGTTGGATAGTCGACATTGATGTCTACGGAATTAGAGGGCAGTCTGGTATTCCCGGTGTTGATAATGCCGACAATATGCCACTTAGCGAACGAACTGAAATCTTTTCTGTGATGATAGGGTATCGATTCTGAAAAACTCTGAGCCGATTGATGGCAGTGCTTCGGTGACGACTGCACCGATAGTTACGTTTGGCTTGCAGCGAAAGTTAAGTATTGTGCTTTTTTTAGCTGTAACCCTAGTGATGGGCGGCCGGGGTTACCTTAGTTTTGTTCAAACCGTTAATTCACAGCGAGAGAAGGTCGAGCTTGATTTATCCCAGCTGGAAGCGACGTTCCACGCAATACATCAGAGATCGAGCAAGGAACTCTTCCGGCTCGCAGATCAATTGCGAGTTCCCGCAGAAAATGAACTTGATGATAGTGAAGCTTTCGCACCATCTTTGATATCTGGCATTGAATCGATCTACTACTTGAGTAACAGTGGAACAATTTTGAATAGCTCAATACAAGCTGGTTCAAATGAGCACTTGAGTGAGAAACAAATTAGCGATGCCGTGGAGATTTTGCGGCGTGAGCAGCGTCCTCATGCAAACCTAAGCTGCCTATTGCAATGTTTTCAAAGTGTATTTATTCCAGTTATCGCAGACGACGGACGTGAGCTAATAATTAACATTAACCGCTCTGCGACATTATTGATTCAAGATTTTTATGAAATCACAGGGGCGGATATTGCTCTGTTTTCGGTGGGTAAAGACAGCGATGTGCTCGCTGTTGATAAAGTATTTGTTGCCAGCAATGCTGAAATAATAAGCTCAGTATTAGTTGATATATTGAAGTCACGTAAATATAGCTCTCACGGCAATCATATATTCTTTGATTCGATCTTGCGCGGCCTTTACAGCGCTCGATTTTTCCCCTTGAGTAGCGATGGCAATATCATTCCTTACGCGGCAGTTTTACAAGATCAAAGCCATATTCGAGCGCTAATTATTCAAGCGATAAAAGACATCGTTTTCTCCACTGTTATCACCCTGGTTCTTGTCGTGTTGCTCATTGGTTTAATTTTGAAGCCATCTTTAAATCGCGCAATGAGATTGGCCGAAGTGTTGCCCTTGTTGCCGAAGGGGCGATTTAGTGATGCTAAGAAGTTAAATAATGCAAAGGCTAAGAAAAAATACAGTGATGAAATAGATGTTTTGCAGTACACCGTTGGTGAAGTTGTCGACTCACTGGAAGGCATGAGTGCTAGTGTGAGTGAGCATAGGGATGAGCTTAGATTAAAAATTGAAGCACTAACGGAAGCTAAGGTGTTTAACGAGTTGATACTCGACTCGTCGCCGCTGGTAGTGGTTATCCATGACCGCGATGGTGTGATTTATAACATCAATAAACTCGGACGAGAGCTGGCGGGTTTGTCATCGGGTTCGTCGATAGCAGCTAATATCAATAATTGGGTAAGAAATGAGCACTCGAGCAAATCCTTGTCGAGCTCTTTGGCAAATATTTTTGATTCCACTAGTAAGAAGATGCAGGGGGAGATGGCCTTTTTTACTGATAATGGCCACAAATTGTATTTTTTATGGACTCATACCTGCCTACAAATAAATGGTGAGTCACGCATTTTGTCAATGGGGGTTGATATTACTGAGCGGAAAGAAACCGCTCAGAGTCTGTATTGGCTTGGCCAACATGATCGTATTACCGGCTTGCTTAATCGCGGCAGCTTTACAGAAAGTGCAAGTGAGAATATTGCCAAATATCATGATAGCCATCACATTGAGTTGGTCATGTTTGATATCGATAATTTCGCGATTTTTAACGATCGGTTTGGCTTTGACGCAGGTGATCGTTTACTCAATAGCTTAGCGTTACATTTGGCTCAGGCTCTCCCTGAAAATTGTCTGTTGGCAAGAACGGGGTCGGGAGAGTTTTGCGCCATCATTCAACATGCTAAAAGCACTGGGCAGAGTGTCAAAGATTTAAATTTGGAATCGCTTACTCGGTATAGCTTTGATCATAGTGATATTAATGAAGAAATTTGTATCTCAATTGTGGTTGATTGTTACGACCAATCTTTGAGCAGTATTGATGAGTTGATTTCTAATTCAACATCGACCATGGCCAAAGTGAAAAGCAAGATAAAGGGCACTTTGTATTACGCCGCAGAATCGGGTGACTCAAGCAAGCTATTGCGGCAAATGAAATACCGTATGAGGGAACAGTTGCAGTCTGCGTTGGCTGATAATCGGTTGGTGGTTTTTTATCAGCCGATTCTCGATTTGGCGTCTAACAGTATCAGTCACTGTGAGTGCTTGGTGCGGATGCTCGATAGTGAAGGTGAGTTTATTTCGCCAGCGCATTTTCTTGGTATTGCCGCCGAATCTGGCCTTATGCCACAGCTGGATTTCTCGGTTATGGAGAAAGCCATGCGTCAGCAGCGCATGTGGGAAGACTCGGGCATACATGTTGGGCTAAGCGTTAATATAACGGCATTTACCTTGGAGCAGGCAGATTTTGAGTCCCGCCTAGTCGATATGATTAGTCGCACCGGTGCGAACCCGGCGCATCTTATTTTTGAAGTTGTTGAAACTGATGCGCTGGAGAATCTTAGTGTTGCCCGTAAATTGCTAAACAACTTCAAAAACGTAGGTGCCAAAGTTGCCTTAGATGATTTTGGTATTGGGTTCACATCCTTCGAGTACGTTCGTGAATTGCCAGTGGACTATATAAAAATTGATCAATCATTTATTCGCTTTATTCACGAGCGAGAAAGCGATCAGATTCTAGTGAAGTCTATGGTGGAAATGAGCCACAATCTTGGTAAAAAGGTGATAGTTGAAGGAGTGGAAAACATGGAGGCCTTCAATATAGTTCGCGAAATTGGCGTCGAATGCGTTCAAGGTTATTACGTGTCCCGCCCCGTACCGATTAGCGCCCTTGATCTCTCGCTATCGATAAAAGGTGTGTAAGCATCTCCTTGAGCTGGCTAAGTCATTAAATTTAGTTGTCGGCCTTTTGTACTAAAAAAGAAATAGCATTTTACTTGTGTTGGGATTTCCTCCCGGCAATGACGCCACCATCGGCTAGAATATCAACGCCAGTAAGATATCCTGCTTTAGTGGTTGCGCAGAATGCGAGGAGTTCGGCTATTTCGTCTGGTCGCCCGACACGCTTGAGCGCAGCGGATTTCATTGCAATGTCGACACCGCCGCTTTGTTCTTCGAGTTTGCCCATCTCGGTATCGTAGATCCCAGGTGAAATACTTAGGATGCGGGCTCCTTTGGCGCCGTATCTCGCCGCGTTCTCCCGGCTAAACCACATGACGAAATTTTTGCTGATACTGTAGGCGATACCGCGACGATAGAAATCTGTCGGCATCAGCTTGCAGCGCAGCAATAACTTCTTTATCAGCTTTTCTGAAGCAGAAAATGCATAGCGATAAGTTCGTCGCGGGATCATGATTTCAGGCAGCATATGTCCAGCCATAGACGCCACATTGACTAAAACAAACCCTTCGCTAGCAGCGTCAAACATGGCATTGACAATATTCACAGTCCCTAGCACGTTCACACGAAGAATTTGTTCGGCACCTGCCATTTGTGGGCTGATTCCCGCGGTGTGTACAAGCGATACTAGGTTTCCTAGCGACTGAGCGCGGACTATAAGTTCGTTTACGGAATTGCGATCAGTGACATCTGTCACGATTCCGACAGCTTCGATACCGGCCATTGATAGTTCGTTTACTGCTAGGTCAAGACGGTTTTGATTTAGGTCGCAGAGCACTAGGCTGTGATCTGAGCCGAGTATCTTGGCGGTGGCAAGACCCATACCGCCGGCGCCGCCCGTGATGATCGAAACTCTTTTCACTATTACTGTCTCGTATTTGATTTTAGGCCTTTCGGCTCTGTAGCAATCGGGTGTGTATTATTTCGTTGATCAGCTGTGCCACCTCTTCTATGGGGCGAGGCTCAGCTTGTCTCAGCCACCAAATGAGCAGTTCGATCGTTGTGCTCACTGAGAGGGTAATACCGAGGTCGTCGGGTAGAGTAGACGAAAATTGCGTTTGTAGTCCGGCATAATTGGTAGATAGCTGCATCAGCTCCTGGCGAATGGATTCTGAGGCGCCGCCGGTAAGTAGAATTGACCACACTGCCCAATTGTCGTGAATGAATGTACACATCGACCGACAGGCTGACAGGGTATCTTGCTGCTCCATCACCGGTAGAACGTCATATACCATTTTATCAATTTGTTCTTTGGCTAAATCAACTAATAGCTCGTCGAGGCCTTCATAGTGTCTGAAGAAGGTGGCATAGCCGATCCGCGCATTCGCAGTGAGCTCCTTTACCGTAATGTCCTGAAACGTCTTTTCTCCAAGTTCTGAAAGGAGAGCTGCGCGTAGGGCTTCCCGCGATTTTTGGGAGCGAAGTCCCATGGTGTCTTTGGGTTTGGTTTTTAATTCAGGCATTTGTCCGACCGAAGCATTCAAAAATCAAGAGGACAGGCTTTCCCTCACATGGTCTCCAATTGTACAAGAACTGACAATTGAGTGATACGCACAATATCAATTGATCCATTGCGTATCATTTGATACAGTGCGTATCATTGCTTGTGGCGCTATTGGTCGAGTGCGATAACACGGGCACAAAATAATAAGAGGTGTTGTCAGCATGATTCGGTTAATTAGTGTGAAAAAATCAAGGGGAATACTATTCCTCTTGCCAATGATGTTTGCGGGTGAGGCTTACCCGCAAAGCGCAGCGAAAACTCCGGCAATAGAGGAGGTTATAATTACGGCGCAAAGACGTGAGGAAAATGCCCAAGATGTAGCGATCTCTGTGACGGTTTTTAATCAAGAGCAGATTGCCAATGCAAACATGATAAATTCGAGTGACATAGCGACCTATACGCCGTCGCTAACCGTCGACACTCGATTTGGTAATGAAAATACCTCATTTGCGATTCGTGGTTTTACACAGTCGCTTCGTACCACGGCTTCCGTCGCAACGTACTTTGCCGACGTGGTTGCGCCTCGCGGCGCGGTGGCTCAGACGCCAGGTGATGGTGCCGGGCCGGGAACACTGTTTGATCTTGCCAATATTCAGGTTCTCAAGGGGCCTCAGGGCACCTTGTTCGGCCGCAATACGACGGGCGGTGCCATTCTTCTAGTGCCCAATAAACCTTCGGAGGAATATGAAGGCTATGTCGAGTTTTCTGCCGGAGAACTAGGATCAAGACGCCAGCAATTGGTAGCGAACTTTCCGGTATCTGATAATTTCAAGGTGCGTTTCGGCCTGGATCAGAACGAGCGCGATGGCCACCTGAATAATATAACGGGGGTGGGTGCACGGAAGCTGGGGAATACCGAATATTTAGCCGCCCGGCTCAGCTTGGTATGGGATATAACTGACTCCATTGAGAACTATACAATTCTCACCTATGTTGATTCCGAATCAACAGGCTATACCGCGACGCTTTTTGACTGTAATTCCGATCAGACGGTCGTCGACAACCCTTTCGCGCTAACGATTGGTCGAGAGTGTGTGCGCCAATTAGAGATGCAGGAAGCAACCGGTCAGGATGGTTTCTACGATCTGGTTAGTACTGTAAAAACGCCGATTACAACGATCAAGGAAAAGCGCTTTATCAATACAACCACATGGGAGATTGATGAAAATCTGACAGCGAAAGGCATCATTGCCTATGCTCATCTAGAGGGTACCAACGGGTCTGATATTTTCGGTACGCGCTTTCAGGAAAATGTCGCCGCGCTACTCGGATTTGGGCTGCCTCTTGGTTTGGTGGATCCGCGTCGCGAAATCTCCTTGGGCGCCTCTGTTGTCAATCCTGACTTCCCGTCTACCAGCCAGCAAACATGGGTGGGGGAGCTGCAGCTACAGGGCGTGGCGCTCGATAGTCGTATGATTTGGCAAGCTGGTCTTTACCATGAAAATAGCACGCCGGATGGGTTTTCAGGGCAGAATGCAGCCAGTTTACTTTACTGCGACCTATCAACTATCGAAACGAGTGATCCTTCTCAGTTTAACTGCTTCGATCCCCTGCTCGGGATAGCGGGTGGCGTATTAATCTTCAAAAACAAAACCGAATTTCTAAACCAGGCGGTTTATGGCCAGGCGACTTACGACGTATTGCCACAGCTGAGTACCACACTTGGCTTGCGTTATACGTGGGATGAAACCAAGGGCGAAGGCGTTAAAGAGCGTTACGCATATTTGTTGTCGGCTCGACAAGCGCCTGTGTTTAGTCGTTCTACACCGGAAGTGAAAAGCGAAGCGCCAACCGGATTCTTGGAATTTAACTATCGACCTGTCGATGATGTGATGTTGTACACAAAATACACCAGGGGTTACCGTCAGGGCAGTGTTAATGTCGCGTCTGATCCTGGTCTCGATACGCATGAGCACGAAACCGTAGATACCTGTCTGGCGTCAACTATCTTGGCCGGTCGGCGACAACTATGAT